>Ga0209589_1001107_pt1 | contig 42853 bp, 13 predicted proteins | sample CowpeawhiteBW_FD_187525 | JGI IMG/M metagenome (GOLD analysis project Ga0209589, IMG submission 187525) | Root nodule microbial communities of legume samples collected from California USA - Cow pea white BW (SPAdes) (version 2) | ecosystem: Host-associated > Plants > Roots > Nodule | place: USA...
TTTGTAGGTGTTGATGATTTAAATTACAATACTATTATATATTTCTACATTTAAAATATATAATCTAAAAAGTTAATCTTTTTAATTATTTTTATTTTATTTTATTTTTTTAAAACGGGCCAACGGGTCAGGACGGGCCAGCCCGTACTTTGGCCCGTCAAGTTGACGGGCTGGACGGGACGGGCCAGAACGGGCTGGCGGGTTGCAATCTTCAACCCAGCCCGTTCCTTTTAGCACGGGCTGACGGGCTGGCCCGTTGGGCCCAGCCCGTTTTGCCACCCCTAACTGAAACTCGTCGTTTTATGATAAATATTTATCGGGTCGGAATCAAAATGAGCATGTTGAGGTCGGTCATTCCCCAGACGATACAAATTTTATTAGTTAAAATTATTATTTTCTATTTTGTTCTTATGGTGGATTAACATCAATCAATAAATTATATTATTTGTTAGTATCAATTATATTGCAATGATTATTTATTTTATGGATAATACATAATGTTGAGTTTCTGATGAATGGTATGTGATTGGTTGAATTGTTTAGTGAACAGTGTGTGATGAATTTAAATATTTGGTAATTTGTTAGGAGGTTCTTGGTTTCTGCCTGTAAGGATATAAACTTAATATCTCAGTAATCAATTCAGTGAATAACCTAACAAAAATATAATTGTGAGATACATTTTAGAATAACCTACCAGTATCATCTCATATACACGGATAGAAAGATGAATCATTTATTGATTCTAGTATTTTACAAGTACCAATCTTTCACCTACTCTCCTAATGATCAAGTACGCTTTCGCATTTTTTTAGTATTAGGAACTACTCAAAGGATTTATATTAAATAATGGGATTCAAATTTGACGGTCACGGTCCAAAGAATCTAACAAATTATATATTAAAGGTGTGATTCGAAAGTCTCAAACTACCACACTAGTCCAATGGTAACCAAAGTCCAGAGATTTGAGATTTCTGACTTTAATTTACTGATACATTAGTGGAAGGAATTCAAGTGTAGGAAGTATCACATCACATTAACTCAAAGTTAGCAAGTTGTGTAATGTATATATAGTTGAAAAAAAACTCATAAAAATGAAGGGTTTTATTGAAAATGATACAAATTTGTATGTGATTTATATGTAATGGATTGGTATAGATTTCCATTGGAATTATTGAGTTGACAAAGTCACACCACAACAATAATGGTAGTGGATTTGAATACAAGTCACAAACAAGAGTCTTTATTCATGTCTTTCTCTTCTTCTAATCTCATCTCGTAGGACTTGGAAATAATAATATATTTATAGTTGAAATGGACTTGCATGGTTGATATTGGTCAACAAAAAGAAGATAAGGAGTGTACATATGAACTGCGTTAGTCACAAAGCATGCCAAAAAGTTGAAGATAGATATAAATGATAGTAATACGACAAATCATTGACGAGTGATAGGTTTTGTCAACACTTCATCAATAATCACCATACACTTCCATCGCTATTCCTAACTGCTAAATTTCACTTCCATTATTTATATATTTTACACACAAAAAAAACGTATAATGTTAGAAATTTAAGTATGGGTCTACGTCCCACATTTACTAGAAATGAGAAAGTAAAACATTATATAAAAATAAAGATCTATAAATTTATTATCTTAAAATTTTGAATCGAAAGTAGTGTCAATATTTTATATGGTTAGGTTAAGATCTTATTAGTGTTATATCTTTTTTGATAAAAACCCTCTGGTTATCTGCATTATTTTCATACCAAATTTATTCCTATGACCGAATTAATACTCATTGCATATGAAACTTGATTAATGGTTAAAGTTACATTATAATAGGGAAAGAACCATCTCGTTATATTAATTATTACAACTTTTATTTTAAATTAAGATAAGACTAATTTATAAATTAGTTTTTACGAACATCAAATCAGATTGTTTTATAGATTTTTTTTTCAAAAAACACAACACCAATAAAATCTAAATTTAAATGAAATTGACACTATTTTTACTTATAATCTTACAAAATTATTAATTATGGATATTTTATTTTATATATCGTTTAATTTTTCATTTTTATCTTAAAATTTAAACTCACGTTTATATTCTCGATCATTTAACAGATTGTATACTATAACAAAGAAAAACTTACTAAATTTATCATATTACCTATAATCAAGTTGTTAATACGCTACAGATAATAGTTTAATTTCACTTAGTGTACAAGGACATGTTTTGATAAACTTTTCAAAAAAACATTTATAAATGAAAATAATTTTTCTTCAACATAAATTTGTCTTGTAAATTAAAAATAGTTTTTTTTTTTAAAGTTGATGCAATAACTCTTTTCCAAAATTTTACAATTTATAGGATAGTCTTTTATTTATTTATTTTTTTTTGTCTTCTTTCACGTGTGTACTTTAGAGTCCTACATGTTTGAATTCGTGGATAGGCTTATCAAACAACTAGTATTGGGACTGATACGGCACCTTTTCCTTTAATGCTAACTACTACAAAGAAAAATTAATTTACAAACTACATTTTCACTGGTTATTTTTTAAAGTTCATGAAATCAATTATTTTTTTCTTTTCTTAGAAAATATTACACTGATATTTCTCCCTCGTATTAATAATGATTTGAAAAATATTGCATTGTATATAGTTATGAGAAAGATTAATGTAAGAATTATGCTACTGAGATTACTATTCCGGAAACTCCTTATTATTAGTTGAAACTTATTAGAATTACTTAGTGATTCTTATATTATAGTAGAGTAGAGCCAAGAAAAGCACTTTTTTGGTAAGTTCATTATTAGATTCTGGCTTGAATGGTGGAGCCGAATTATTGGATGAAAGTTTGTAGATACTTTCAACTAATTCTCGAATTGGTTTCACGTTCTTTCAGTGATTCAAATTTATGATTATGAATTGGCAAAAAATAAAAGTAAAAAATCTATTTCTACCCTCTATAAGATCATAAAGTCATGAAAATAATGCAATTAATAAAAAAATAAGAATGAAAAAGTTAATCTCAAAATTTTGAAATGTTTGTTGAAAGTCCTATTTCGATTAGAGATAAGAGCAATTCACAGATGCAATCTTTATTTTATAAGTCGCACGAGATGTGTTGGAAGAATAAACTATGAGAAAAATTGTTTAAAAATATTAAAAGATTTTTCCGACATATTAATATAAAGAATTTGAGTGAATATAAGAAGTGGTGACAGCTGTGGGATGAAGAAGAAAGAAAAATAGAGCTTTTGAGTTTTAATACGAAAGGAACGTGACGACTATTAAAGAAGAGGTGTCCGTGAATTGCATTAAATACCTTTTGCAGAAAAAGATCCACCAAATCACAAAAAATGTCCAATATTACTTTAAACATTATTAATTTGGATTTTTTTTTAAATAATGTAAATAATTAACTATAGTGTTTTGCAAGAAAGACTTGTAAAGTAGAATTGTGAAGTATGATTTTTTCTTCTTTAAAAAGTGAAATTATGTTTATATTTATAAGTAAAAGTTTAAGATTTTTTAATTTACATTAATCTCATTTTTTATAAGCACTATTTTCACTAAAATTATACATTTTTTTAATTTATAGAATTATACTAGTAAATACGACTTCTAAATAAATTTTTAAAAAATATTAAAATTGTAATTTAATATGTAACTAAAATAATCACATTTGAAAATATAACTTCTTTATACAGTCGTAACGAATTATTTTAGTCAATTTTCAAGAAAATAATTATTTTTAGGTATGAAAATAAAATAAAATAAATTAAAATTGAAAAAGTGAGACCGACAAGTTGTTGATCCAAGTTTTTTATTATTTTCTTTTTCTTAAATAATGTCTTAATTTCAGTATTATAGATAAAAATGGGAGTATGAATATTTTACTATGCTCAACTTGTCAAAATTGTTTACGAAAATTGAAGAATAACTCCATAGCGCTCGTCTTATTATTTCTAATTGGTTAATATTAATGAAACTACAGAATATAAATATGAATTGGGTTGTTTATTATATTATTTTATATTGACCACATAAATTTCATACCAAAAAATTCATCGGATAAAATAGGTTGGAACTCATTAGTCAATCCATTCTTCATAAGTTTGATTTGGATAAAGAAAAAATCAATTTTTTAAAATGTAGGTCAAACAAAATTTAGTCTATTTAATTAGCAAGTTAAGTGAATTTGAGTCTCATTACCAGTGAATGGATCATACTTCACCATCAATAACACTTTATTAGTTTTTAATTATTTTTTTATAAAATTTGTATTATAATTATTTATTAAGCCTAATTATTAGATAAATAATATAATTTTTTTTAAATAATAAAATATTATTTAATGATGTTTGAATTGATTAGAAGTTTAATTTATTTGTTTGGTGTAAATTGAAATTTGGATTTTTAATTAATATATTTATAATAAAATTTAAATAAATAAATGAACACTTTAATTATATTGTTATAAAAATGTAAATTAAGTTAATTAAATTAACTGGATTATATTATAATAAATATATAAAATAAATTAAAAGAATAAAATATTTTTAAACTACCGATTCATGATAATCGAGTCCAAATAAAATTTTTAACTTGTAAAACAATAAACCAAATTAAAGTAATTCACTTTTAACTCAACAGGCCAATCTATTGACACCATATATAAAAGATAAACCCATTAATTTAGTTTAGCCGTTGATTTTTTTTTTTTTTTGTTTTACTTTGAATATAAATCAAAATAATTTTAACTAATTGCCAGAATTAATTTTTTTGACCCAAATAATCTTATGACCGGTCAATTGTTTTAAAAAATTTTGAATCAATAAATTTGAAGTTAGAGCTTCGACTTTTATATTTTCTTTCGTGTACATTCATTTTATTCTTTCATTATCTCATTTAATGTTACCAGATATTTTTTTATCAGGTATTATTTATTGTATTTCAAATAAAGAAATTCAATTAAAATTAAGGTGATAATTATAAAAAGAATATTTTAAATATGTTCTGTCACAATTTTATCTTTAAAAAGTGTCTCAAAAGGTGGAAGGAGATAAAAATATTTAAACTATATTTGACTTCGACTCTAAGACTTATCAGGTGTACCGAAACAAAATAAAATAATTAAACTAGATATTTAAAAATGAACCCATTATCTCTTAAAAATAAGAAATATTTTAATCCTGCAATATAAAATTAAATATCGTATATATATTTTCTAAATATCTTAACCAGTACAATCGAACATAATTTATTTATTTGAATTTTATTTTCTCCTGACTTCAAACTAATATACTTTCTAAACACTTCTACAAAATATATTTATGAAATAAGATAGAACACGCAAAATGATTTTTTGCGATCAATTGTGAGTACAGAATATATTCAAAAGAAAAGAGTGTGTTTAATTTTTTCTCTTAATACATACCACACTACGCCTAGATTATTTGCAACATTTTCTTTTTCTTTTCAAAATTTTACACAACTAATATATTTAGTTAGTCTCTTTTAGAATAATATTTCTTGATAAAAAATAAAACATTAGTATAGGGAACCAAGATTTACGTACTAATAAGACATACTATAGTCTATCATATAATTCGATTGATATAAAAATGAATATATGTATTATCAATACGTGAAATGTTTGTATAATGAATTATTTCATCACTGTCGAAATTCGATCTTGATATTTTATTATTATTATTATTATTATTATTATTATTATTATTATTATTATTATTATTATACAAAAGTTATACAAAGGAAGGGATCAATCTAATTGTTGACATTTTTACGTTTTTAGTAAATAACTATTTTTTTTTTGCACTGTTAGCTTATGATGTAATTTTAACAAAGGTATTCGTATTCCGATATATTAAATAGGTTATATGTGAAGTATTTAAACCATGGCCATTAATTTGTGGGGTAATATTTTATAGAACGAAACAATTTTCATTAACTATAATCGTTTTTGCATAACCATTATATTGTACGTTCCTTCATTGTTCAATAAACATATTATCATAATAACAAATTAAAATTTTAAAAGAATGAAAATATGAAACTATCAATGAAATAAAGTTAAATCCATTCCAACATTCAAAATGTAGGAGGAAGCTAAAAACGAGTCCTGGTCCAATTTTATGGTTGTCATGGGCCGAATACTTGAGAAAACAGTATGAAAGCGCAAATCTGCATTTTAAATGGGCACGAAAAATCTACTCCGGCCAGGGTCCATCATACTGAATAAATATGGGCCAGCCCGTTTAGTAACGTTTTCTGCTTAAAGTCCAATTTTCGTTCAATACGGTATTTTTTTTTGTCTTGACATACTATTTTATGCATTTTTATATAGCTAAAAGAAAATTTGGAACTTATTTAGTTTAATGAAATGTTTTAAATTGCTCCATTGGGACTAGAAATGATTGTGATTCAGCCCAATGCTTCATGTATATTCATCGTCCAACCACAAAGCCCACTGGTTAATCTGAATCTAGTAGCCTTGAAGAGATTGGAACCTTGAGCAACGTAAAATAAACCAGATACGAATTTTATATGGCCCTTTACGTAATAGTATGAAATTGTTCTAGCCAAAACTATTTCCTTATAATTTGCAGTTTTTTAATTAGTTGTTTTGTTATCTTAACATATTAATTAATACGTAACTAACAAAACAAGTCATGTAATCGACCTTTTAAATAAGTTTATTCCTTTTTAAAAAATTGATACCTCATCCAACGACGAAGTACATATATTTTATTGCGAGTTGTGTAATTAGGGTTCATTTTCTTTTTTTATATTATAAGATCGAGATGTTTTAACATCTATTTAACCACCTTAAAATAATATCTTAATATATTTTTTAATTAATCAATTGGTTGCTTTTAACATCTATTATTACTTTCAGACTAACAATGGATTACAGAAAATTCCTTGGACGTTACGCCTCTAAGGTATTCCTTGAATCTCTATAAAGTTTAATTAAAATAAATTAAAAATAATATACAATAAAGCAATTGAAGACAAAAAGGTGTAGTATTAATGTACCATCATCAAAAGAAAAAGAAGAAAAAAAAGTGTAACGTCCATAGACACGTTACAGATAGGAACATTCACTATCTTGTCCTCATTCTATTTTCTCTCTCAGGACAGTTTTCATGACGTTTAATTTAAATTACAAATTAGAAAAATAAAAAATGTTGGAATATGACGTCGTCAATTTCAAGTTCACCGCCGATTAGAGCGATGGGAAGACGACGACGTCGTTGAGGAAGAATGTGAGGAGACACTACCCGAATCTCCATTCCCGCACAAAATGTTGGACAAGTTTTTCCCAATATCTTCAGGCGAAATAAACCGAACGGACTTTGACCCGACCCGATTCTTCTCGTAAAATTCGCTGTACATTTGCATCAGCTTCGAACCTATCGACCCTTTGATTTCGTCTCTCAATTTCGGGTCGGATACCACCCACGACGACTGTTTTTTACACGTTTCATGAAACGCAGCGTCGAACTTCACGAAGTGGTTCCTTGCCTTCTCCGCCGTCACCTCCGTCGCTGGATTTTCCGGTAACGACGCGAACACCTTGCTCCACCCGACGCGCTCGTACTTGGACGCGTACTCTGTAACCTTCGACTCGTGCTTCGCCAACCACTCCTCTCCGAGAAGGAACCCTAGGTTCGATCTGCGCACCTTACTCACGACGTATTGCATGTTGTTAGCCAGAAACAGGTATGAAAGCTCTACGTTCTTGTAGAATTCCGCTTTGCCGTCGAGCTTGCACAGCACGACGAGAATGAGCCAAGCGATTTTCTCGGATAACTCCGACGCCGGCGGGTTTTCGTCGCGCATCGGGCTACGGTAGTAAGACTCCGGCAACGGCGATTGCGGCAAGTCAGGGATTATATCAATCAACACGCCGCTGTAATCGGCGAGGAAAGTGAGGTAGTTCATCACGTAGCGCGTGAGAGGGTGGACCCCACCGCCAGGGACCGTTGTCTTGGAGGAGTCCTTCTGAATCGCGGTTTCGAAGTCCGTTAGCATGGTTCTAACGGCTTCCCCGAGTTTCACCATGGACGTAATGGCCTGTAAGCGGATGGCAGACGTGGATTCGAAAGAGAATATGGATTCGATCCGACTCCACCGGTCGGAGATCGCTTCGTACAAATCCAACGTCCTGAACATTTTCTCCGGCGATTTCTTGCACTTCGCCACCATTTCGGGGAAACCGAAGAGCGAAACGGCGCCGTCTTTGGTGACTTCAGCGAAACACGATTCCGCGATCCTCTTTTCGGGATTCGAGGAGAAGACGTGGTCCGCGAGAATTCTCTCGCCGTGGAAGAGAGTTCCAACCGCGACTTTAACAGCGTTCAACCATTTCTTGATCTTCAACTCGAGAACCTCCCAGTCCAGTTTCTGAACGCGAGCGAGGGTCAGTTTTTCCACTCCGAGATGGTACAGTGCTTCGTCGACGATCGATTTTCTCATAACGATGTAAACGTTAACGCACTCTTTCCCGTAGCCCGAGGAAATCATGCAATCCGCGATGGCTTTCAAATCCTCCATGGCGAGCATTGACACGCGCTCGGTCTCGGAGATGCGGAAGTCATCCTCGGAGGCAGTGATTTCGTCGTCGTAATCGGAAACGTACTCGGAGACGCTGCTGCGGAGATCAATGGAGGAGCGCGCGGAGACGGTTTCAGGATCCAGGTGTTCTCTGTTGGAGGAAAGAATCTGGTAGAACTCTCTCTGGAGCGTCTTCATAGCGAGTTGCATGAGGAACTGAGCGCGCACAAGAGTGGCGGAGGTGGAATCCTGTGCGACGAAGTACTGCATAGCGGATTGTAGTCCCCTCACCGCGTCAAGGTACTTTCTGGCTTCCTGGCGCGTGCCGCTGAAAAGCGGCGTTCCGAGTTTGGAATCGTCCCATTTGTTTATGAGCGCCTCTGCGATGTGTATGTTCTGTTCCATTATGGAGTCCGAAAATGTCCGGAGAGGGGAGGGAGGTGGTTGCGATGACGTGGAAGGTGAAGATGATGATGGCTTGAAGAAAATGCTTCTCATTCCTTTTCTCGGCATTTTGTTGTGTGTGAGCAAAGGAAACTGATGAATTGATGACGATTAATGGCTTTAAGTTCAGTTAACGTGTGTGGGTTTCTTCACAGGGTCAGTGTTGAGCTGAGTTGTTGCAGAGGAGAATAAGAGAGAGAGAGATTGTTGGAGGAGTTTAGTTTGTGGGTGTGAGAAGCGTGAGGGGTTTAAATAGACGGGCGTTTGACTAAGCGGGGTTGACTTTTCTGTGGATGGGACTGAAAGCGTAATAGCTTGCGTTGGGTGGATTTTTCATACGCGGTAAGGTAAAATGTTGCGATGGGTTTTTGTGATGTGCTGCACCTGTGTTCCACGAAGATGCCAACAAAATTCATCAATTAGCCACCAGAGGATTACCTCACTTCATTCATTAATTACTATTTTCAACCACAAATCAAATGGTCCTTTCTTGCTGCTCACAGAATCACAAGAAAAAATGAGCACTTATTTCCAAAACTAAATTCAAACCAAAATTATTTGCGCGTTCACCAACACGTAAAAACTTTCAGTTTTGCACTCAAATATTCTATTTTCGTTTTTCAAATTCGTTAAACTTTAAAAAACGGGTGACAGTTTTTTATAGAAAATAAATTATTCCTTTCATATAATTGTTTTTACACGCCAAACTTCATCACTCTTTGGAAAAGTTTCTAAAATATGTCACGTTGCTAAATAAAAGTTCACTTTACATAATAAGAACTTAAATAATAATAATAATTTTACTTACTGGTTTTGATTGAGGTGCCTGCAAGCTAAATTATAAAACTTTCAAAGTCAAGATGTTGTCTTTTGATGAAAATTGAGTATTGTAAGAAGATTTAGTATGAAAATTGAATGATTACTCCTCTAATAGAATATTACATTTATAGACTCATAGATGAAAAGATATAAATATGTTAAATAAACTTTGTTACTTGAATGATTAAATCATAAAATATTATTTTGTATTTTGGATATATTAGATAATCAATTGTATACTATGATATGTTATTTATATTTTGAATATATTAAATAATCAATTATTATATAATAAATTTTATCTCTAAATATTTTTTGAAATATAATAAAATTTGGTAATTAACTATTTATCTATAAATATTTTAAAATTTATTAATAGAATATAATGAGAATAACAGGCTGCCAAAAGTATTATAATTTTAAGTGATGATATATGGCTTCCTATCCTCTTTAAAAGAATTAAGATGAAAGAAAATCATTCAAATTATATTTCGTTATAAATATATTATTATGTTCCATTATATTTATAACATAATCATGAATTATTGATAATATGTATAGCATTTTTTTTTATAAGTGATTTATTTATTGGAATCTAAGTACATGTTTAATTTCACATTGGAAATACCTAAAATCAGTTTATAAAATTAATTTATGCTAATAAATTATTTGGAACCATTTAAAATCAAATTCTAAAATTAATTGTAAATGGAACATTCACATCAAAGAAAAGCAACTCTTTCTAATTTTTTCATCAACCAAAATTGATTATTTCACATTAAATAAAATCAATTTTCTCAAAGTGTTTTCAAAATCACCCTAAGTATATATAAAATATTTAAATACAATGTATCATTACTCGGAAGTAATTATTTTTCTTAATGTGCGTCAGAAAAACTACAAATTAAATTAATTTTAATACATTCAAAGTGATGTTTTAACGAAGTTTTTTGAGATATTGTTATTTAATAATATTGTTTTAAGAGTTTTTCTTCTAAAAAGGGTAGTGATATCTTTTGAAAAATTTTAAATATTTTATCTTTTTATCACTTATAACTATATATCTATAGTTGTATATAAAAGGATATATTGTATTTGGTGTCCTCTTTTATTTTTATTTTTTATTTTTTATTTTTTAATTATTATTTTTAAAATTTAAATAATTATTCATAATAAAAAATACATATTTTAATTTTACCACTATTTTTTTAATTTTAAATAATTACTCATAATATTGTTTACACAACATTACTTATAATATTTTTTTATTTTAATAACTAAAATTTATTTTATTTATAACTATATTATAATTATATGCACCATTTATGTTTTTCAATTTTACTTTTTTACTTACTACTTTTAAAGTTTAAATAATTTATAAACATTTAAAAAATTGTATACACACGTACGTGATACATGATACACTAACATAAATTACTTTTTTTCTAATTTAAAATATAGTTAACTGATATAAATTTCTGTATAATTTCACATTCGAAACAATTTATAAATACCAGTCATATAAAATAAACGTTTAAAATGTGAATAAACGTGTTTAAAATGTGAGCTTAGAAAAGTACAACAATGATGCACGTATCTTCAACTAGAAGAAATATCTCTTATTTTGCTTTGATTTATCTTTCTCGTCTTTTTTGTTATCCCTTTTCTCCCATTATTTTTCTATGTTCATTTTTATGATGAAAAACTAATTATCCTATTCAAACAAAACAAAAAACATAATGATTTTAAATCGTCTATGTAATAAATTATCTGGAAAGAACAACTAATGGAAAGTAATTCAAATACAAAATCTTCAAAATTTTCATACAGCCATGTTTTTATATTTTTCCAACAAATTAGAAAAATATAAAAACTAAACAATATTTTGACCGTTTCAAAACTGCCATATTTTAGTGTTTTTTTTTTATTTTAAAAGTAATAGTAATATTCAAAAAAAATCAAGTTTTACTAATTAATATTTCCACAATTTCTCCTTATTAAAATATCCATATTTAATCTTTACATATCTTACCTTAAAAGAAAGGCTATTAGGCTAAATATATAATTTCATCCATTCCAAAATATTAAATTTTTAAGTAATAAGCCTTTCAACTTGTATAAACAATTTTCTCAATAAAAACTCTATTTATACATAAGAGTAATCAATACAGAGAAAAAATTATTATAAAATTAGGAAAATTGTAATTAAATCTCAATAGATTTTTTTAATCGGTGTTTCATAAGTTTAAAAAACTTATCATTTTAAAATAATGAATGTAAAATTAAATATTTACTAAATGGTTCTCAATGACGCGTAACATTCTTAAACCTCAACGGCTAGAATGGAGTAGGTGACATTTATTAAAAGTTAATTTTACTAAGTGTAATTAAATATTGTAATATAATAGTATTTATAAGGACAGAGTTAAGAGAGAAATTCAAATATTTCACAAATCTCAAATAGGCTAATCAATGTAGGCTTTTAATAGAAAAATGTCGATTAATTAAAAATTTAAGATTATGTTAGGCTAAAATAGGATTTTTTTTTTTACTGTAAAATTCTATTAAATTTGTTTTCATCTTTAATAAAACATGAATTTGTTTTTTATAAAGGCTATTTAGTTACTTTCTTTCACAGTTTAAATTATTTTGGAAAAATAAAATAAAATTTTTGTTAAAGACGAAAAAAACGTTAAATGAATTTTGTCAGAGACAGAAACAAAAAATCAAGAAAAAAGGAATATGCTTAACTATTGATTTTATACTTGCGAATCAAGCTTGGAGTCTATAGGAGTTTAATTTTTTATATTATTTTACTATAAACTGGTAAATTATCGTTGATATGTATTTTAAATAATAAAATATCAAAGCAAAACAACACTCTCTCCTTGAAAGAATCATGTTCAAATAATACCATGTGTGGTTATGTGTATAATTAAGGGATCGGTATTTATGTAATTGTGAGGAATGAGACGAATTACATTTATAATGTATTTAAATTTAACTTAATTTTATAAAATTGATTCGTAAGATAAAATTTGATAAAATTTGTATTTTATTTATGTTATCAATTTTATTTTTAATGGATGTGAATTTTTTAACAAAAAAAATTATATGTTTATTTTTATTTAATTTATTATTTTTAGACAAATTTTTGTAGCTTATTTTTTTTTATAAAATGTCACTGTAACCATACTTCTTCAATATTTAATAAATAAATGACAAAATATTAATCGTTCCCACCAATTTTTTTTAACGCGAGTATGACTAATCAATGAAAAAGGCTGGCATGAGATTGATGCCCAACTGAACACCCAAAAAGGTGCCATGTCTGAGAAAAGGTCGCAATTTAATTTCTACGTAAATTAATAAGAATAATGAATATACACTATTTTTATACGTTGTAAATATTAATATTGATTCATTTGTTAAAAATAAAAATAAAAATTAAAAAATATCAGTTTTTTTTTTTTTTCACAACGCTTTATAATTCACACAAGATTAAAATACAGTGAGCAATATTTTTGTCTAGAATGCATCTTAGAAAAAATTACCCCTAACTGCCAAAAGAGAAGTCCAAATTTGATTCAAATTATAGTTTTAATATAAGAGTTTGTTCTAAAATAGACAAAAATGTTATCATATCAAATATATGATTTCACTCTAAGAATCTTCTTTTAATATAACAAAGCATTTGTTAAGGAAAAAAAAAATGCAAAATTTGACTGACATCACCTCTGATTTGAACCATTTGACTGTATCAATGCTTGGAGAAATAGAATGATTCCTTTTTCTTAGATACTTAAACTTGATATTATCTTAATCAAAATTAATCTTAGATTAAAGGAATTAAGAGAGTAAAATAAAAATAAAAATTTCTCGTGTGTTTGTGAGTGAGTCAATGGGCGTAGAGGTCAGAGAGAACAGTTGCACTAAATAAATACACAGCGGTCAGAAATAAAGTTGTTTTATGACTCCGTCTTCTCTACACTCAACAATAATTATAGTACTTCTCTGCTGTGATTAAATTACTGCTACGTTTTTAATATACAATAATTATTGTCAGTTAAGATGTGATAGAGACTATACTATATAGTTTGAGAAAACTTCTCCTCTCACCAACCTAGATAGCATTAAAAAACTCCATTCGTGATTCTTGCTGCAAACGGAATAGTTTGAATGAATCAGGGTATCTTTCATTTTTGTTTTTAGGTTTAAATATGATTTTGGTGTATTTAATTTTAGAATTAATTTATTTTAAAATTTTAGATTAAGTTAGTTTTTTATTTTTTGAAATACGTGAATTTAGTCTATTTAATCAAAATTTGTTAAATTTATTTGATATTTCAAGCACGTTTCATAATAATAGTTGATTTATCATTAAAGTAAAAATGTGTCAAACAATATAAAAAATTTAAATACAATCCTAAAATGCGTACGAAATATCAAATAAACTTAACAAAATTTGATTAAAATAATTAAATACACGTATTTTAAAAAATAAAAAATTAAATTGGTTCAAAATTTTAAAATAGACTAATTCCAAATTCCACTAGGGACGAAAATATGTTAAACCTTTGTTTTTAAATACAGTTTTTAGCTCTAAAACGCGATTAAAATAAGTTACTTTGAAACCGTGAGTTATCGGTGGAGCATATGATAGGTTAATTTGATGGATCGAAGAAAAAGGGTGAAAATAATAATGGGTCACCTCGCATAAAAATTAGTGTATTGAAGTTTTCTGGTATATTGATACTCCTTTAGCACTAAAATTACTTAATCAAACTGCTAATAGTTTATTAATTATTATTATTATTACTTAACTAAGATATAAGTTCTTAATAAATTTAGCTATTTTTAATGAGTATTACAAATTTGTATATTTGTTCATTAAGTCACTGTCGTTAAATTTTTTATTAATTTAGTATTTTAATTTTAATTTTAATTTTATTTTATCATCTTAAAAATTTACATGTAATGTAAAATTTTATGATTAATATAAAAAATATCGAATTTAATATAAAATATCAAACAATTTTTATTATTTTAATTAAAAATATGTTGAATAATAAAAAAAATAATTATATGAAAGAATGAAAAACATACGAAGACTCCATTACCTAACATATTTTCAATTAAAGCAATAAATTATTCATCATTTTATATTAATTATGATATCATTTCATATTTATAATTTTTAATATGTACAAACAAATAAATAAGACAAATAAAATAATTAAACAAAATAATAACTATGTCATTCCTCCAACTGAAAAAAAAAGTAAATAATTATAAGTCAATTCAAAATTATTAAATATTAAATATATTTTTAGTCTCATAATTTTTAATATGAAAATTGAAATTATTCATTTTTTAAATCTTGATACAATTTAGTTTCTCATATTTAAAATTGTGTGAATTTAGTTTTTTTAATCAAATATTAATAAATTTATTTGATGCTTTTAAAATGATAGCATTTGAATTGTTGACAAAGTTTGGTACATTTAACACGTTAAATAAACTTAATAAAATTTAATTAAAAAAAACTAAATCCATGTAGTTATAAAATTGATGGATTAAATTGGATCAAAGTTTCAAAAGATGATTAATTTAAATTTTCACAAAAAATAAAGACCAAAAACATATTTAATGTAATTTTAAATGTGAAATAATATATATATAAACAACTCAATAAGAAACACTTAAATTTATCAAGTTCTTGAAATTTAATTAGATTTATTATTGTCAATTAAGACTTTGATAATCAAATTAAAGTTAATGAAGATCAAATCTTAACTCAAAATATGAACATTTTGTAACCCATTATAATGATGGAAGGTACTAATAACGCGTGCAGGTGCATCATGGCTGAGTCAACAACTGAACTTTGTTGTGTTTTTTTCTTCTTTCTGGACGGCAACTAAACACATTCTCAGTTCCCAACTTTTTTCACCCAAATACACCAATTTAATTCTTAGCTTCTTTTTGGTCTTTGCCTTTCGACTTTCGACCTTCTTTGCCAAACAGAGAAAAAAAAAAAACACTTTTTATTCTTTCCTTTATTGAATACATATAACACCTTTAGAAACCAAACAGAGAAAAAGAAAACCACTTTTAATTCTTTCATTCATTGAATACATATAATAATTTTAGAAATAAGTATTAGCTTTTCAATTTATTTGTCAACTTTGGTTAAATTGGTACAGCTGAATAAATAGCCAACATTAATTAATAATGTTTTAATTTTAAAAATGATAATTTGATAGAAAATAATATAAGAAAGAAATAGAGAAAATAATTTCTAACGTGCCCATTAAATCTTCCAACTATCGCAATTTTCAATCATTCAATTCTAATTTATATCACATTTTATACTTATTACAATTGCATTTAGTTATGCAACTCTAATTATTATTTTTCTCTTTAATTCTCATGTTACAAATTCAATTTAGCTATATATGTAAAACTTGCAAATACTTTTACACCTTTTATATCTATTTATATAACTCACTTTTATCATATTTGTTGTAATAATATTTTCTACTAAATTTCAAAATCTTGAAGTCAGTATATTTAATATTTTAATTGTTTTAATGAAATTGTATCATGCCATTCACATGTAATATATTAGAAATATTATAAATCGTAGGCCATGTGATTAACATATATCCTTTATTAGTTTATTCACACTAGATAATTGAAAAAAAAAAATACAAGTAGAGTTTTCCTAAAAAAGGTTATTAATATTTAATCACATTGATATTTTCAATGTATCTTTAATGTTATTTTTATTAGTAAAAATGTTTAATTTATTAATTAGTTGAATTTTGCTATAGTTATTTATAGAGTGTTGACTTAACAATGCACAAGATAAGTTTGAATCTCATGATCAAAGAAATACGTGTAAGCTAATCAATACGCGATTAGATCGTATAAGAAAAAGAGTGATAATGGGATCAATTTCAAGACTTATCTATAAGAATACTTAACTTTGATAGGTCAACTACTTCCAAGGTGAATGTGTAAATTAGGGAAATAATATAGTATTAGCAATTTATACACACAATTGGTGAATGTGTAAAGTAGCGAAATGATATAGTATTAGCAATTTATACACCCAATTAATAAAAATAAATAAATAAATTTTAGTTCTTAAATTTAGATGCAAAATTAAAATTTATTTTAAGTTTTAAAAATGAATTAATATAAATTTTGCATTTATTATTTTAAGTGTTAAACAATATTTTTCAGATTGACTTTGAGTTAAATATGTGAAATGACATAAATAACTTAATTGGAATAGAAGAATTATACATTTATTTATTTACAAAGTTTAAAAATTAAATTGTATCAAAATTTGTAACATAGACAAATTTTAATTTAGCGTTTAAGTTTAACAATTAAAAATATATTTAACAGAAAAAAACTATACTTAGGTTACACTGTAAATCCTAAATATTGTTATGTTCTCTAAGCATTATTTGTAATTCAAATAAGAGTGACAAAATATTTGTTAAAGTCTATTTTTATTGAAGATAGATGCAAGTATCCTTTAAATTTATCCTAGTATTAAAAAAAAATATAGATTAACTAGGTAATATATTATTTAATTTTAAATTGATATAAAAATGAAGATAAATATAAAAATATTTGTCTTGTTTTCGTAATACCTTTTAAATTACTAAAATATTTATAATTTCTTTGACATATTATTTTAAACTTTATTTTATTATCATCGATAAAAACATAAAATTCATAAAATATGTATTTTCTTATTACTAGATTTTTTATAATATTATTTTTTTTATTTAAAATCTGATTTTGTTAAAATTATTTAATAAGTATTTAAGTGAATGTCAAGATAAAAAAGAGATGATATTTTATACATGTCATGTATCAAATTCATACTATATATCTTGGTTCAGAACTTTACTCTGAAATCATCTTAATCAATCCTACACAAAATTTTGGTATTTTCACTCAGTATTTACACCTACACCTAACTAAGGAAAGTGTGTATTAAGATCAATGTATTTGCAAATTAATTCTTGCAATTTTTTTTAACAAAACATGTACGTATTTAACTCTATTTAAATATTAACAGGAATAATATTTTAACTTCATAATGAATATCCGATTAAGAATTAAAATATAAGTTTAAATTATATATGAAAAAAAAGTTAAAGACTATATAAAAAATTTCATAAACTTATAAAATTTTAAGTGTTAAAATATGAAATTTCATAAACTTTCTGGAGTAAAGATTTAAGGATTAAAAAATAAATTTTAAGTTTAATTCAATCGTATAAAACTAATTTATCAAATATGGTTTCCATCAAATTATATATTTTCTTAATGAAAATTCATCGATCCTCAATAAATTTGTAATGAAATTAGTTCCCAACCGATTTTTGTTGAATAATGGGGACAGAATAAAACGTTCCTAACATCCCTATTGACTAAACCAAGTTGCCTGAAACAAAAGTACTCCATATTGGATTCATAATTAGTGATGTGTTTGACTTTCTTTAAGTAATTTATTTATTCTTTTTTCTAAAAATTTGATTAGAATCTCTAAACATATTATATAATTATTTGCATAAACGCACGTTTATTCAAAGATTTCCGAGCTTACACCAAATAACCCGGGGTAAAACATATTACCAACTTCATCGGAAAGTGAAAGAAAGAACCATACGTGGGCAATTAACATTAAAAAATTCATATGAAATTGACTGCAAAACTATATCATAATTCATATATAAAACGATGATATCATCTCTCGTTGTCTTTAGTGTTTTTCGACATGTCTTTGCTTAAAGTGTGGAAGAAAAAACAGAACGAAAGAGAAACACATCCAAATTAACAATAACATATACTCATGATTATGGTTCCTATGACTCGATCAAAGAAACAAGAAAACCAACCCATGTGCACTCAACATAGATTAATATTGTAATATAAATTAAAAAAATGAAGATGATAAAGACGTAAATGAAAAAAGACGAAACAGAATATAGCCATAAGAACACAGTGAAATGTGTAGAATAGAGTGCAGAAGCGAAATTGGTGACTTCAACCAAAAGGAGAGTTTACTAAATACAAATTTCAGTTGTGGAGGACCAAAATTTTCGTTCAATATTAAGGAATAGGTAAACATGGTTTACCGTAAACATTAAATAATTATGAATCAATTGAAGAGGAACAACAAATTCTAAACAAAAAACAAACAGAAGTAACGAAAAAGATGTTCGGTAAATTCAACCAAACTTTTTTAGCCGGATTTCATGTGGTTGTTCAATTCAAAATGTTTCAAAAAATACAATATTTTGCAGTTCAATCTGTGTGAATTCCAACTGTTATAATGTTTTCAGCTTATAATTGTTTTTTTATTCGTCCTAGTGAAAGCTTGTGTCTCTAGAAGGGAAATATTTCTTGTTAAGTTTTAAATTTATAATTTTATGAGGTTTAATTTTTAATTAATAAAAGTATGAATAAAGGAAGGCTTATGCTATGCTGCTAATTTCGTCAAAATTATCGATGGACTGGCTGTAGAGCCAACTTTGAAATTCACAAAATATAAAATAAATTAAAATTTTGCAGATTTATGTGATTTTATTTAAAAAATAAATTCTTTTCAGTCTGACACTTATAGAAATTACTACTAAAAAAACTTATATTTTTTACCAATTTTGTTTTGATTTTTTTTTGTAAAAAGTATTTAAAAATTCTGTTGTGAAAAAGAATTTGCTGGAAGTTGTTACCAATTTTCTTGCAAAATATTTTGTATAAACATTTTTCGCAATAAATTTTGTAAAAAATACTTACAAATCTTATAATTTTGTAAGAAATGATTATCTACGATGAAATTACATGTCAATTAAAATTCTTAAAAAAATGGTAGAAAAAAGTTTTTTTTTTTTGTAAATCTTTTTAATAAATTTACAAGAAAAATTTCAATATGAAAATTTTTAATGGTAAATTTTTATGGCACATTTCTTTATAAACAAGTATATTCATATTTATAAAATTTGAATTTCTTAAATTTGTTTGAAAAGACTAATCTAAATTCGTGGTCAAAGCTTAAAACTTTAAAGTGAAATTTGTACAAATATACATAAACCGATATAAAAAGATTACTGAAATTCGAAATTGTTCTGGACCACCCCATAACCAAATTCAATTAAATGAATTAGGTTTAGGAGGTGAGTGCATGAAATTAAGCTACACCTTTTAGTTCAACAAGAATCATAATGATTATGGTTAAACCTGATTTATATCATTACTAAAACAAAGTTTGACTATAGTGTTGGATGCTTGTGAAAGTATTTATAATCGCACTGTATTGGGTCTATTCCTTGGAATGACCGAAGATCAAAACCACAACTGTTTGCAATAATTCCAACTATAACTTTTGAGGATCCAGAACAAGCACACAGCAATGATGTTCATAACATAAGTGTTTTCAAAGGAAAATTATTAGAGACAGAAAACCTTGGAACCAAGAGAAAACCTTGGAACAAAGAAAACCAGGTACTCCGAATTGGAAACCTAAAACGTGTTGAATGATAAATACGATGAAAAAAAAAAATGGAAACAGAAGAGAACAAAATGTTGCACGCCTTCTAGTGCTAAAGAATTTTGAGCATAGGGATATTGATTTTCCCATTCTAGAATGCTATTTCTCACTACACATTTCACCTAACTTGGTTAAACCCTAAACCTCCAATGGAATATCAGCCACTCAAAAATCTCTTCTAGAGTACAACTTAGTTACTTTAATAATTGTCACGAAAGCTTCTATTATTTCATGCATTAACTACCACAATAACATGAAAACAAATAATCATTTAGAGGGTGAACTTATTTAAAATTAAATCAAACCTTAATATAAATTATTTATAGGTTTAATTATATATTTATATCTTTAATTTGCTTTGTAAAAGACTCAATGTAATTCTTTTCATTAAATATACATTAACATCGGTTGAGAGTATGGTGTGTTAAAATATAGTTTTGGTATACTTGTCAAAATCTGAATCATCTTTCATATTCGAATCTCTTTTATTTTGACACGTGACATTTTATAAATAAAAGATGATTCAAATTTTGACAGGTGACAAGTTTATATTTTGACATGTGACACTTTTAGATTGTGTTAACTCCAGTTTAATGAAAGAGACTACATTAATAATTTTTTTTACAAAAATAAAAACTTATTTTTTTTTAAAATAGAGACTCAATTAAAAATATATATATATATATATATATATATATATATATATATATATATATATATATATATATATATATAAACCAAAACTAATAAAAAACTTTAATTGCGGAGTCAATCTGCTTATTAAATATTATTTTGTATTATGATGTCCACCAAAATCATCTATCCCATAACAAACAAATAGTTTCTCTTTTATTTTTAATGCACTTAAAAGTTTACAATGAGTATAAGCACAAATGAACATTACATATACCACAAATATGTTTTATCATATTAACCTCGAACCGATATAAGTTTATGAAAAGCATACCTTATACTAATTCAACAAAATACATCATTTAAATGTATTTATGTATGTTAATTATCATTACTCAACAACATATTTACATATATGTGTGTGAATATACATATATTACAAAGAAAAAAAATACATAAATTTAATATGCATAAAAATTCATCATAAAGTTGTTACAATTTGTTTTAACGAAAATCGTACAAATAACAATGGTTTATTCTATCTCTTTCTTACTTAAGCAAGAAAGTTTAAATATATAGACTTCTTATACTTCAATACTTATTAGATTCTTATATCCTAAAAAAAGTTTAAACAATTAGAACTTTAACAATAAAAACACATGCAAAGTATTTGTTATTTTGTGAGAAGAAAGAGAGAAGAGAAAGGGAAAGAAATGGGCCTGGGCCCAAGGTTTCACATAAGTTAGTTGAATCTTGTTTAGTTTTTAAGAGTTTGAAAAGTATGTTCTTAATTGTTTTGGGTCTTGTTTTTGTCAATACAGGCCTTGCTCCAGTGGCAACCTTCATCATTGAATGGGACAAATTTAAGGATTGGAAAAATCTCAAACCCTTAATTAATCATTTCAACGGAACAGAGACCCACAACTTTATACGCGTATTATATACAGGATATATATTTTAAATTAACATTATATAGAATAAATTTTTTCATTAAATGTCTTATTTTTTAATTTAAACTTAAACTGAGATCGATATATTATTGAAATGATTATTTTTTTTATTGATATTAATATTTTTTTTTCTTTAAATTTTTAAGGTTATTATTTTTGTTGTAAATTAATATTATTTCTCAAAGTTCTTTTTATCAATGTTGACTAGTATTTTTGTGTAATTGTGGACAATTTTTTTTACTGTTTGTTGTAATTATTTTGTGTTGTTAATATTTGTAGCGAGTTTTGTATCATTAAAATTAATGTTATTTTTTGTTAATAGTTTGTTTTTTTTTTTCAAAATTATCTGGGAAATTTTTAGTTAACATTAGTTATGACATGGTTCTTTTTGTTGATGTTAATTGGGGGAGTTTTTTAATTGACATCAGTTGAAAAGTTGGTGGAAAAAATTCAAAATGATAATATTATAAAAATAAACCTGATCAATATCATTTTAAATAATTGTGCTCCATATCTACTAAAAATAATCTCAATTAATGTTTATTGAGAAAATGTTTTGTCAATAACAATTGAAAAAATATTAATAAACCTTAAGTGAAAAATAATTTAAATAGTTTGAAAATATATTAATTATTATTTAATATATAAATGTAAGCATAACAATAATTTACATTTAAAATTTAATAAATTTAAATTACCTTATTCAAAACCTTTAACTTCTAGTCGAGTATGTTATACGTACACAATGTATTTTTTTCTTAACACAATATTTTGTTTCTAAACATTATCGTATTTACTTTACAAAAGTGACCTACTTGCGTAGTATAAATGAAAAAAAAAAAACAATTTCTTACTCTTCTTCACTACCAACAAAATTTGCAAACCTTTCTGATTCACAGAAAGCATCATAACAATAGTCATAAAGCGTTTTGTTTTTCATAAACTAAGACTTTTATTTTATTTCATGAAATTTGGAACAAATACGCTTTTATTTTTTAAAAAATCATTTCAATCTGTCAAATTTAAAAAGTATAGAATTTTAGCCACACTTACTGTTGAATGATTAAACACAGTTTTAAAAATTATTCTAGTATAGATTTATACACACTTTTTTTTTTTCTAAAATTTGTGGTATTAGATTGGATTGATGTTAACTTTTAGAATCTGCAAAGATAAACTTTTAGAGGTGGACTTACATCATCGAAGTAGAAAATTTACATTATGGACGATTAAAAATTTCGTCATAAATTATTTTTTAATTAATGATAAAAAACGTGAACAATCTTATTTACAAGATAGTGTATTATGAGATGGATAAATTATTAAGACGCCTTTAAAGTGTGGTTTATTTGAATTAAATTGATGTATTGATGTAATATTCAGAGTAGTTTTTGGATAGTCATATGAATTTGGATTCTCTGTAAATTTATTTTATGTTATTCCTCTACTGTATCTTTATAATATATTAATTATTACTAATTTTAATATTTTAAAATATATTTAAAATATCAATACAGTGTATTTTTAATATTTGGAGGGTACCAAAAAATTTAGTAAAAAATCTTGACTCGTAGTAAACATGTATGGCAAATAGATAATTTAATGATTAATTACTTTATACTAGTAATAATTTTGCATTTACTAATTAAAGTAGTCTAATTCACAATTTTCCATATACCTTTTTTTTTTCTTTTTGTTTCTTTCCATTTGTTTGAAACTTTCTAGTGCACCATAGCCGACCTTTGACCTATTATTTGTCCTTTCTTCACAAGTAATCCCCAAAATCTTGCACAAGATTTGTGTAGTGGCCAAGTTCAATCGGATAATATTTTTATTTCAAACCCTAACAAAGGGTTTAACTTAGATTAAATGTTATGTTTCTGTCAAGTGAGCTTTGTTTCTTTCAGACATAAACACAAACACTTTGGTGGCAGTTTTTCAAGTTGTGTGATTCATAGCATAGTTGGATTTAAGGCCACAACATATGCATTATTCGTCACAGCTATGTGATTATCACAATTATGATATTCCCAAAGTTGAAGAAAAGAACACGTAACCATTTGAATGAGATTAAGTGCAAGATGACAAGAAGTAACAACATGACAGACATTAATAATTGGGGCGAAAATGCAGCAACCAATGTGATTGATTTGCAGCCATTCATCCACTACCAGTGTTTGAAAAGCACCAGAAAAGGGCTAATAAAAAGAAAACGAAAGAAGGAGCCCACTGTGGAACAATGATGCGTCAATAATACAACGTCCTCGTCACCCTCTAAACTTTCTTAGTTCCACAACCACTGGTAGTAATCATATCGCACCACTTTTCTTATTATCTTATTATAATTTGTAATGATGGTTAACAAAAAGAAATGGTAGTAATAATCTAGATTAATCTTGTGTCTAATCTAAGGCATCATTACCCGAGTGGGACCAAGTGCATTATTTTCCTTTTCCCCTACCTAGTTAAGATTTTTATGTTGCTCTCTTTGCTTCTGTTCTGACTTCAGCTACTACCTACTACACCAAAGTTCATTGCTTCCATCTTATTCTCTCTTCTCTATAATAACCTTATAACTGTTTGCAAGAAAAGAAATTAACAACTGGGACAAAAACCATGAAAGGAATTGATTTGTTATGTTCTTCCTCAGCTTCCACAGCTGTAACTTCTAGCATGCACCATCGTTCTACGGCGCGTGGAAGAACCAAAACCTACGACCATGACGGAAGGAAAACCCAAATCTGTGTACCTTGTTCATCCCAATTGCCCATAACTCCTAAGCCTTACTTGGAGAAGCCCAGAAAGAGCTCAGCTGATAAGGGTAGAAAAAGTTCTGTTGATGTCAGCGAACTATATACTCATCATCATGCTACTGCTGAGGGTTCATCCAGAAGATATCTCCTTGCTGACGCGCCATTCATTGGGTGGGTATCAGAGTCTAACAAATTCACACAAATGGTTCCTTCTCAACATGATGTCCAAGACAAGGCTGTGGTTATCAAAACAAACCACGCTCCTACTGTTCGCTCAAAGGACCAGGTTTTTCTTTTCTTTTCTTTTCAACCTTTGTGTCTTACTAGTTAGTTACCACTTTTTGTGAATGAAAATCTGGGGTTTGTTTTACGATGACATTAGGGTTGTCTTCTGAAACCTTGATCAGGTTGTGGTTTTGAGGGTGTCATTGCACTGCAGGGCCTGCGAAGGAAAACTTAGAAAACATATTTCAAAAATGGAAGGTGAGTCTGCTTAATCCATACTTAGTTTTCGAGTTTACATGGCACTATTATTACTACTCCAGTATAGTTGAGTTTTATGTTCTTTCTAAACATAAAAGTTTGATGTTTATGTTAATGCAACTAAATGTGTGTGTTTTGGAATATTATATATATGGGTTTGTAGGAGTGACATCATTCAGCATAGAAATGGAGACGAAGAAAGTGACGATAATCGGAGACGTGACACCACTGGGGGTACTGGAGAGTGTATCCAAGGTCAAGAATGCACAGTTGTGGCCATCTCTCTGAACTTCCATATCTGATACACCTTTCGGGTGTGCGTGTTTGTATCATTAGAATTTGGATAACTTGTGAAGCACTCTTAATGTGTGTCGTGTAAATGAACATTTCTCCTTAGTTGTTTGGTTACTTAATTGTTCATTTGGTGTGTTTCACGACCAAATGTTCACTCTTCCTCACTGCAGCCTAAATCAAAACACACACCTGCTTAGGAGACAACGTGTGGCAAACTTTTGAAACAAGAAAAGGGTACCGTGTATTATTAGCTTTAAAATGTAACCGTGCACCTAAGACCTACATTATTTTGTTCCTGCTCGTGAGGTTTATTTACTAATATATGAAAATGAAGTAACTAGTATATGCGTTGGTAGAAAGTAATGAAATTGAAAATAATGGATACCGTTTATAAATTGTCCAAGCACTTTGAATGCACTTTGTTGGGGTGAGAAGTGAGAAGGTAATGCATGGCAGACAGTGGTAGCAGAGAGCACCGAAGAGTCGCTTTTGGAAGCAATCTCTTAAAAAAACTAATGCTTATAATGTTTTGTTTTTGAGGTTCTGAAAGCAGTGAGAGTTGGTTATAATGTGACATGATGCAGGTCCCATTGTTGGAGGGTTGGGTTTGGTTTTGTTGTTGTTGTGAACATTGTACATTCTATATATTCCCTACAAGTAACCTAATCATGACAGCATAGTCCACTTTTATGGTTGCCTAGTCCTGCTCAAATTTGACGTGGTCGGGTGTTTTTATCTTCCTTTTGCTTTATCCACTTTCTCTAACCAATTCCTGAGACAAAAGGGACCTTGTAGAAGCCACTAGATTTCTATTTATCGCTACTTTTACTTTCCTCTTCGTGTTCTTTCTTTGCTTCAATTTTCATCGCTGTAAATAGATTGTGTATCTAACTAACCATGTGGTTTTCGCAGAATACGTAATAGTAATTTGTTTGAATTTCAAGGCTGACAAAAACATTTATGTATATATACAGCAGAACGGTTTCAACGAAAGAAAAAGTTTACAGCGAAACGATTTGGTGATAAGTTTTTTATCCGATATGATTGAAATGAATAATCTTAGAAAGTTTATGATAATAAGTTAGTTGTTTAATTTGTTACGGAAAAAGTTGTGTTGTATATTCAAAAGCTTAAGTTGGTCGTGTTTGACGACAATTACTTCCGTATTCATGGAAAAATCGTGTGATGTAATTCTAAGATAATATTTTTAATTGATTTTTTTTTTCTTTAGGGCATGACAGTAACAACTTTAGCTTAGTGTCTGAGTTGGATTGGTCCCGTCCATTATATCTTTTACCAGCAACACATGGCCACTCTCCACCATCGCAATAAACTTCCTTGTTCCTGTGGAGCATTTTGCTGCACTTCCTAGTGGATTTTTCAAAGAGAGAATTCATTGGATATACTAATGAGACTACTTTTATTCAAATGTGTGTTAGTTTGAGGCAATGAGACTATTTTTAAATTTTCAAAAGGGCAAAGTCACCATTATAATGATGATTTTAATGTAATGACTTTTAATTAAAATAACTGAAGTCGATAAGAATGAGAACGATTTTAGTTAAAAGTCATCATTATACATTACGATTTTATCATTTTGAAGATTTGTAAACAAACCGTTCACATATTTTTGACAAATTCACTATAGAAGTCGTCATGAGTCAACACAAATTCATCCATTTCATTACCATCAACCAACGATTTTGTGTAATTTAAACCTTAAACTACCCAACATTTGAAAAAAAGTTCTAATGAGACATATAAGGGATTTTCACAATTAAGTTTTAATCCAAAATCATAAAGAATGAATTTATAAATCTTTGAAGTTTTAAGAAGTTCAATTTTACCCAATTGTGAGTACTTGAATGGTGATTTTATCATACTACAACGGGACACGACTAAAACAAACTTTAGATAAAGAATTTTCATATCTAGAATTCATCACTAATATGTGTCTTTTAGAAAGGTGAATTCATAGGAAAGACAAATCGCTGATAAAACACAGACAAGAAACATGGAACTGTAATAGATGCAAGATTTCACCTTCAAATGTGACTTTTTTCATGGATATATCTATTTTGGTTAGGTAAACTATTGCACCAAATTTATAATGTTTTTCCATTTTTTGGTCAGGTAATCTAGGGAATTGATTTCCTTTTTGGTTTGAGATGAGTATTAATTTTTAAAAGAAAAAAAAAAGTAAAAACATCGGTACTTTGATACTATTCTATTTTTTATTATTATTTGACACTATTCATCATTATTATTTAATTTCCCTTTTTTTAATTATAAAAGTTAAATTTTATAAAGATTATTTTATTCTTAGAAAAGTTGTGAAATGGTGTTTAAAAAAGAACTTTTTCCAAAAATTAAATAGGAAGAAATATGCGTGCGCCAAGCAGAAAGTACAAAAAAAGGCGTGCAGCAGGATTCCAATGAAAAGGGTTGTAATTGGGTTATATATGCAGTGAAATGAGAAAGAACGAAAGTGGAAAGGAATGGATCCAAGAAAAGAATAAGACTCACTAAAATGGATATTTTTGTTCTCGCCGAATAAAGAATAAGACGTTTAAGAAAGTGGGGGTGAACTTAGCCAAACAAGGATTCAGATTAATCTCCAAGACCTCAAAATAGAAAAGGCCCAATTACCCATACTTGCATTTTTTTTATATAATTTTATTAATATACATAATATTTGAGAAAGGGATGATGATGGTACAAAACACGTGTGGGGCATGCTTAAAACATTTCTTAAAAAAAAAAAAAATGGGATTATCTAAACATATTGTATAAAAACAGACAAGTTTTATAACATTAAATTGATGATATAGAATTATTTACACTCTAAAAAATCAAATATAAAAAAATATGTTATCATGGGTAGCATTTTGTGAGGAGCTGGGGAGAGACAACGTTTAATCATTCAATTATTGAAGAATGCTAATTCTACAATAACAAATTCTTTTATCTTTATTTTCTTTTTCTTTTTCTTTTTTTGAAGAGAACTCTATGTTCAGAGAGTTATCTCGTTATACCATATACGTATGTTTTCCTAAAAAATAAATACTAGACCTATTTACCTTAAAAACAAAATAAATTAACTGAGTTATTTTAATTTATATTACTAATATAATATTTTTAATTTTAGTAAATTATAAAAAAGTCTAGAAGAAACATTTACAGAAATATACAGTAAACTTCAATTAACAGAATTCAAAGACAAACATTTTTATTTTTAAACTAAAAAAGAAAATACACAAATTTTAAAATGGTCTAATTTTATGCAATCCAACTAATTTCATAAAATTCTTGAATTTCAATCTCTTTAAATTTCTTATCAAGACATCATAACATATTATAAAATATTTCAAATTCTCTATGCTGATAAATTACTCTCTTAAAAGTTTTCGTCAAAAATAGGATTAAAGAAAATTAGAAAAGATAAAATATTTTAAATGTAAGGAAAATTTTCGAAAGAAACTGAATGCATGAAACACAAATAACTAAAAAGGTTAAGATAATTCTACATATGGAAAGAACAAGTATCAATAACTAACTAATTATCAATTATGTTTGAAGAAATTGTATAAATTACGATCACTCTTTTTTTTACAGTGTACAATGTTTAAGTGTTCATCCCTACAAATAAAAATAGACATATGATATCAGAATATACATCAATGAATGAATGAGAATACAAATGTCTGCCGGTAATTATAATTTTTCATATATAACTATTTTTGAATATGAAAATGATGAAAGGGCATTGATGATGGATCATTGATTATGAATTAATTAGTAGAGTATTGTCGTCCACATGCACTGCACCCTACCATTTTGCCCTAAACGTGAATGCAGACACACAAGTACTCTTTCTGAGAAGAAGAAGGTTGAAGAATATAACACTACCAGATCTGGAAAGTGCTTCTTTGTGAACGGTCAGATTTAATTTGCTGAGGGAAATTAATACATCAACACGTATTCCTGTGCCGTACAGTAGGGTATCTGCTCCGACACGCCTCATAAATGGTTTTCTGTGTCCGACACGTATCAGACATCGACACTCGTACGATACTTGTAAGACACACTATGTCCAGTCTGAAAGATATTTTTTTATCTTTGACATGGTTTTGATGACTAAAATAAGGAACAAATCTTATTCTATTACTACTTTTCGCATATTAAATATTAGATAAATAGATTGAATTCATTTTTGTATTAGTTGATAATATGTTAGGTGAAAGTTTCAAACTTAACATGTATATACACAACGTGTCCCGTGTCCTATGTTTTTTCAATTTAGCCACATCTCCTTATCCGTATCGTTTCCGTACCTGTATCTGTATCTGGACAACATAGACTACATCAAGTTTGGACCACGTAACACCATCATCATATCACATACCCATTGTCCCATACCAAAAACACATCTCCTAATGGTTACATCAATAGAGTTCATCCAACCACGCTCAAATAGTCACACATTGCTTAAAAGTCGAGATATAAGAGAGAGATATAAGACGATTTAAATACTAATTTCTCTTTCACCATAAAACTTAATGAGATGATGATGCAACTTTCAACACTCTTTTCTTCCATGCAAAAACAAAGAAAAAATCACATCAATACAGCTAGCTAGCACTTCTCACAACATCGTTTGAAGTTTCATTCTTTATGTGGTTCAATTTGTACACACACTCACCATAAATACAGCTACCTACTGTGATTATCTTTATCATCACACCATTACTTATATACCCTTATCGTTTTTGCAGAAACCTTCTGAAATCACAGAGGCATGTGTCTGATATGAACTAGCCTTGGGAGAGCGTGAAAATGAAGAAAGAGCGTAGAAAAGGTGAAGCTTTAAGAATGTTCAGTTATCGGAGATCCAGGAGCATGTCCGGGTCAAGATCCGGCAATGAGAAGGCCTTCGTTGATTCCGAAATCTATTACGTACGTGGACTCTCCCGGCGGTGGCAAAAGCTTCTGAAATTGTCTGGTTGGCGGTGAAGTGCGCCGATTTTATCAAAATACGGTTTGCAACACATTCATCCAAAATCTGTAACTTAATTATTTGCATTTCTTTCTATTCTCTAACTTCTTTACGTGTCACCAAATTTAGCAGAGCATAGGGTATGTTGATGAATCCATATGCATAGATATTAGATTTGATTGTTAGTATTTTGTATTTTTGTATATGTAAACCGATTAATATAGTTATTTCTTTTATGCTGATAAAAGGAAAAGAAAGTGTAGACAGCAGAGTCTCACAAGATATTAATCTCTCCTATGTTTTTGGTATTTTTTTTTTTCTTCCAAACCTTTAAAATGATTAACTTTATAATATTATTTCAACGGATTTTAATGATTTCAAAAGTTGGAATTGTCTTCTTCGTATGGCATTTGAATAACTAAATTATTCTTCATTGCATCTAACTTTATAATACCAAGTGTTCAAACTCTCATTTCGAGCACAAAAATGTGGAAAAAAATATTAATCTATTCAGCTATGAACTCATCTTATTTTCACAAAAAAAAGGGTAGTTTATTGTATAAATAAAAATAAAAAAAATATATGATAATATAAGTAATTACAATACTTATCCATGATTACTGTAAATAAAATGTCAAATTCTAAAAATGAAATTTGCATTTTAAAAATAGTCTTCATTGAAATAAAAAAAAAATTTAAAGAAGGAGGTTAAAGAAAAGGAACAATTACATTACCCATAAATTAGACTGTGAATAAAGTGAATTGAACCAATTAAAAGTAGATTGATAAGCCTGCGCATGGCTTTTCAACTTCTTATGGTATTTTCTTTTTCCAGAGGTCCGAGGTTCATCAAAGAAATTAAAGCAAAGAAACAACTCGAAGAGGAAAGTAAAACTAGTGATAAATAGAATTCTGATGCCATCTTTTTGTCTCATGAATTGGTTAGACAAAGCAAAAAGAAGATAAAAACACCCCACCACGTCAAATTTGAGCAGCATTAGGCAACATAGAAGTGGACTTCGTTCACTTGATTTGGTTAGGTTTAGGGAATATAGAATGTTCACAAAAAACAACAAAAGCAAACCGAACCCACCAACAATGGGACCTCCACCATGTCACGTTAAGGCTCCCATGATAAAAAGAGTGTTGGTTCAAGAGATGGCTCACCAAGCTTATTGGCCCGGAGGTGCAGCAGCCTGTGATCCCTCCACTGTCAAGAGCCGGAGGTTGTCGCTGCTCTGTGAAACCAGCCTCACGCGGTGCCCTCCCGTCTAGGAACCAGGAGACTCTTGCCTTCGCAAGGGACCCATGGCTCAACACTCAACTTGGAGTGGGCAAGCCAGCAAGATGCAACCATCAGGCCAGCTAGGTGAAGACCAAACCTTGTTCCAACACCCTGGTGCCCCCACTTGGGTCACAAGCTGACGTAACACAGCTCGGCGAACAACCATGTCTGTCAGAGGGTTTATAAAGAGTAGTTTGTCTGGTACTCTAGACGATGTGGGACTTGAAGACGGAAATATTAAGTGTTGAGTTGGAAAGAGAGGCTTCTTCCTCATCGTCTATTCTCTCCATGTCTATGATGCCTCTTAATACATTATAACCTTATAAATATCTGAGTTGTTGGATTTTGAATCTTTTATATCAGTCAGAGTGGTACATATTGACGGATTTCCAAAAGAACCAATATATACATTCCTCTTAAATCATAAGTTATATTGATCATTTGGTGTGTATTTTGTTTTAAACATTTTTGTCTTTAACTACTACAAATTACTTTACCATTTTAATAAATTGTAGTCAAAGAAGGCTTCACGCTGTCTCACGCCACAACCAAGTTGTTTATTCTAAAAATGGTTTCATCAACTATTGGGAATCACTACCACTTGGTCAAAAGATGAAACTGTAGTAGGATAGAGCTACTGAGCTACTCCACTTCCCACATCTCATTCAGTAAGACCAACAACTCCAATACTTCAATTGTTTAAGCTCACTCTGCATGCAATCTTTTTATCTCCCCTTTATGCAATCCAAATCTTCCTATAAAACTACTACCATAATCTTATTACGACTTCATCCATCTTCAAAGCAACCACACCATTATTCAACTTCAAGATATATATATGAATCGCAGTATCCAGAAAAGGGAAAATGGCCAAAAATATCACCTTCATATATCTTTCCCCGAGAACCATAGTAGTACTTCATCTCTTCGTCTTTGCCATCACCCTCAGGCATGCCAAAACAGATGTGGTCACTGAGGTGCATGCTCCAGCCCCTACAATAACTTTCTTTATGCATGACATCATTGGTGGATCAGCCCCTTCAGAAAGAATCGTTGCTGGCACCATTGTAGACACTCAAACAGCTAAACTTCCTTTCTCAAAACCCAACAACAGGATCTTCCCCTTTAAAGGTGCCATACCATTAGTTGATACAAACACTGTCACTAATCCTACACACTCAAGCACCACCATGGTCATAAAAAACATTGACAAAAACAAGGTTGTTATCGATAGTAATCCACTGGGAGCATTACTAGACAAGTTTTTGTTCGGAAGAATAACGGTTATTGACGATGAAATTACGCAGGGGCATGAGTTTGGGTCAGAGGTTATTGGTAAAGCACAGGGATTTCATTTGACTAGCTCATTGGATGGAAGTAGCCGAACCATGGCATTTACGGTTGTGTTTGGTGGTGAAGGTGATGAGGAGGAGGATGGTGTTAGTTTCTTCGGTGTGCACAGGACAGCTACAAAGGAGTCTCATATTGCTGTTGTTGGAGGAACTGGGAAATATGATAATGCAAAAGGGTATGCCAAAATTCAAACAGTGCCTTCACCTGAACAGCATATCACAAATGGCTTCGAAACACTTCTTCAAATTACTGTATACATAGCTTAGATAATAGTTATAGCAATTAGCAAGGCAGATTACATATTCTTTGTAGTTAAAGAAGCAAAATTTTTTTCTATGCATGAATGGAAATATATTATCAAACAGTTGGATATCCAGATTTTCAAGTGTTCTCAAATAGTTGCATACTTAAAATTCTACCTTTTAAAATCATTCACAACAAATATTCTAAGCTCTACCCTGCATGTTCGATGCAGGTAATTTTGATGCTTTGTGTGATGACTAAATGCGATTCCAAATGTGTAGAATTTGTGGAACACTTTTAGCTTTTAATCTCTTAACCATCAGATGAACTTAAGGAAATTTATTGATTTATTCTCTTTTGACTGTTGTGTTAAAGACGTGTGTTTTTTGGACTGTTGTAATTGCAAGGTTACAGTCGATAGGAATATTTATTGCTTGGGAACTGGAGAGAGAAGAAATGGTGCCAGAGAACTGCATTTTCAATCGAACACTTTAGGCTAATTCTTCTTTTCCAACTTCTTACATGAACATTTATTGAGTGTTAAATTTTACTCATAATTTTTACAACACCTTTTGTAAGCTTTTTCTTCTTTCTGTATTGGACCACTCAGTTTATGTCACACACCTGTTCTGTTCCTTTCGTTATCCATTAAATAATAAAATATAACATATTAAACAAATTGAACTGTTGCATAGTGATTGTAGTGTTCTGCATATACTTGTGAAATGCAAGAAGAAATCATGATCCTGAGAGGAGTTATCTCATTGAAAAAAGAAGAAGAAAGTATTATGATAGAGAACAATAGAAATTGTGAAGGGAAAATAACATTTAACACTGTAATTCGTCAACATTGGTTTTTGAAAAGCACAATATGTTCTCACACAGCGAATTGATTACAGGAAATAAGACATGGTTGCAATGATTGTAAGTGAAAAAGAAGAATGAGTGAGAGGAGGCTAATAAGCAAGATATGCAGTGAGCTGCAACAGAGTCTCAACTCCATCGGTATTGTGTTGCTGAGCGCTAACCGGAAAAGTCTTAATGATGGCATAGCCCTCTGCGTTGAGATACTTTCCGGTTCCTCCAATGATGGCGATGTGGGACTCAGAGACTTGGGTTCGATGGACACCAAAGAAGCTGAGACTGTCGACGTAACCACTCTCTTCAAACTTAGCAGTGAAAGCCATTGTCTGGCTGGTTCCATCGACAGAGCTGGCTATATAAAAGCCTTGTGCCTTCCCAACCAAACCTGAACCCAACTCATGTCCCTCCGTGAGTTCATCGTCAAACACAATCATTGTTCCAAACATTATCTTTTGCAGAGTCATTCCTTCTGGGAGCTGATTGGTGTTGGTCACCGGGAAACCAATCCCCCCGTTGCCAAAGTTGTTGCCATTGTTGTTGAAGACGTTCGCTGTGGTACCGCCCAGTCCGGTGAGGAAGGGGAGGTTGTTGTTGTTAAGAATCCCGCCATTGTTGTTGTTCTGGGGAAGCCCACCGTTGAGAGGAAGGTTTGCACCGTTTGGCTTGGCGAATGCCACTTGAGCGTTCAGAGCAGGATTCGTGACAACGCCCGTTACGGCTCGAGCTGAGGGGTTGGAACCTCCCAGAATGTCGTGCATGAAAAATGAGAGTGTGTGGTGTTGGTCAACGCCGTTTATTGGTGCCGCAACAGGGATTGCAGCTACAAGTGGAGTGAGAATGGATGAAACGGGGGATTCCGCAGTGTTTGGTTGTTGTGGTGTTTCTTCTACTTCATCCAGGATTCGAGTCGAAGTACTGGAACTGATTGCAAGGAATGTAAGTGCTACTACCAAAAGCACTGCATTGAAAGGCATTGCCATTCTCATGCTCATAGAAATGCATAAATATGTAACGAAGAAAAGCAAGTTCAGGTTCACCATATGTGTATATTATACACACATATGCGTGTGTCTATGATGGAATTTGTGCGGAGTAGTTGATGAGAGCAGCTAGCTCATTAGAAATCCTTCTAGTTCTTCGTGTAGTAGTTAAAACTAAATAGTACGATCTATAAATAAATAAGACGTTAAAGAATCTTTTTCATAAGGAATTTGATGCAACGAATTGCTGAATTACTATGGGAAAAATAAGGTAAATATGGTTTTTCATAAAAATAAGTTAAATATATTTTTAATTTTTTTATGCAAAATTAGATTTTGTTTCATGGTTTGAATTATTTTCATTATGAAAAGACCTCATGATGTATCGAACAATATTATCATGTGTGTAATAAAATTTGAGAACGAAAATAATTTAATAATTAGTACAAAGGTAAAATCTAATTTCACAGAACTAAAAATATATTTAATTTTATAAAATTAAAAAAAATCTAATTAATATTAAATGATTTTGATTTGACTAATTAATATACATTTATATATATATATATATATATATATATATATATATATATATATATGTAAATGTATATTTTATAACCAATATAACCAATATTTTATTGCTTATATGAACATAAAATAAAAATAAAATAAAAAAGTATTTAATAAATTCTCGTAACTTTTTATGTTTTTTAACTTATTTTCTATTCTTTTATATCATTATACAACTTCTTTTATATCGTAACTTTATTAGTTGTTAAGATTAGTTTTCTTTTCTTGTTTTCATTTATGCTTCGGTTATCACTCAACCGAGGTCTATAACACATTATATCTCCTTAAATTTTTAAAAATGCCACTGACAGCAGAGGCTTTGGCCTTGGGTGGAATAGGACCGAGGCCTATTCTACTTTATGCCTCGGTTATTAATTGAACTGAGGCCATATCCCTTATTTAGGGTTCCAAATTCGTAAACCCAACACTGTTCATCTTCGTCCCAAACTCGAAGTTGTTGTTCCTCTCTACGCAAACTCCACCACACTCCATCGCACCATTACGCCACCGTCCACCACAACCAACACTATGCTCTGACGAAGGTTGTCACTGCTCTGTGCCACTTTGCTGCGGCGTTGTTGCTATACGTCAACGGTGCAGGAAGGTGGATTCGTTTAAGCGAGTTCGTGTTCGTGGCGGAGAAGAATGAGGTCCTACGCAATTTAGGGGTTGCTGTCGCAATTCGAAGGTGATGTTGTGGAGGAACTCTGGTTCGTTCCAGCACCTCACTCGTGCTTTGGGGTTTCATGTTGGCGGCAGATGACTCGCGTTCTTTTGTTTGTGGTGCAGAGGTGGTTCAGGCGCGATTTGGATCGCTCTTGCATTGAAGATGGAGGCAACGCAATGATCTCTCGCGATTAGGGTTTCGAACGATGGTGAGGTTCGTTGCGGTGGAGTTCGCGATGAATCAATGGTGGTGAGGTTCGCTGCAACGAACGGTGATGAGGTTCGCTGCAGTGAATCTTTAAAAATTTAGAGACTATATGGCCTCAGTTTCCAGGATAATCGAAGCATAAACGTGGATCTATGGGTTCGGGTCACACCCGAGGCCAAAAGCCTTCACCTTTTGGCTTTGCCCCAATATGCTTCAGTTCGAGAACCGGTGCAAAACATAAAAAACAATCGCTGTCAAAAGTCCTTATTGCACTGGTGTCACTTATAAGACTCTAGACATACCATTTTAGTATTTTGTTGAAGGTACCAAGATCGAGATATTGAAAAAGAACATCGAGGTGAAAGAAAAATGTAAAGAGGATGATGAAAGGAATATTGAGATAAAGGGTGTTGATAAGAGATATTGAAATAATGGTGCAAACAAACAACGAGTAAAGATTCATAACAATGATACAACGTGGACAATTTTGATACGGTTATTATGATTTTAAAAAATGTTGTTTGACACCATTTGACGACCATTTGATAATTTATATGAGAATAAAATAGTTTTAACAAAAGTTAACTTTTATATTTCTAAAAAAAAATAGATAATAATAAGGGGTAATGTCAAATGATAGTAAAAAAAAGTGGTGTCAAAAATACCGGTATCCTTATGATTTATGTAATTCTCCTTTATTTCATTGTGATTTGACTTTCAGAAAAAATAAAAATAATATATAAATTAATTATTCAAATATAAAATAGAAATGAAAAATTATTATCCATCACAAATGCATTATAATTACACAAAGAATTAAGTAATATGAATCAATTCATATTTATAAATTATAAATTTTTAAACGTCTACTAATAAGGCCTTGATAAGTGAAAAGATCAAATTAGTTATTTAGTACTTGAATATGCTTTTCAATCCAAATTATTAGAATGTTATAGAAATATTATAATGTTAAATTATCTCCTTTACATTGAATTGGGGTAGGTACAACCATTATTGATAAGCATTTCACAAAGACATCTTAGAAAAAGATGTCAAACATATTTGTTTCATCAGCATTAGAAAAAATGTCTTTAGCTTTTATTTGATTAATTTATTTATGTCTCAAATTTAAAAATAAACAGATATAATCTTTATAATCTAACATAATTAATATTGTTAGATTTGTCAGATAACGTTTAAATTGGTTACAGAATTTAAGTCTAAAACATTATTTAACAAGAAAAACTTAATATTATTGAATAAAAAGATGATATTAATTTATTTTTAAAGTTTAAAAATTAAAATATATCAAAATTTTAAATAAAAATGATTTTTAATTTAATGTCTAAATTTAAATACAAAAATATTAACTCTAACCCAAAAAAAGTAAGTTAAGTTTTTTTTTCTTCTCACTTTGCTTTAATGGCGACGGAAGAAAGAAAAATTATATTGGTATGATTGCAAAATTTGCAACGACTACATTTTATTCTTCTCACGAGAAAACATTTTTCATTAATTCAGAGGCTCACGGCTACAAGAATCCAAATTTTCAACATTTAAACTTCCATGAAGTTATCATAGTCTCATTCACACCAACTAAATCTTTAATGTGCACTCTATTCATTTTCAAATATACAAGCGATCCATGATCTCTTTTTAGATATAAAAAAAAAAACTTAATTTTGAGATATTATTTTAATTTTTTTAAAATAGAACCATTGTTTACACATTCAACTATGTAATTCATTATGTCAGATGGGTAACATAATTAATTAATTATGCAAATATACACCTTTTATTATGTCTTCTTGACGAGCATAAATTACGTTTTTAACCATAAAATCATTATTTAAATAATGTTTTTTATTTGTTTAAACGTTCTTTTACCCTATTTTCTGAAATTAGTGGTTTGGTTATATTTTCAAAGGACATAATGTTTTATAAATGAACTGAAAATCTTAATTTCATTTTAATAAAAAGAATATAATATGGTTAACTACAAAGTCTCCCAAATTATTAGGTAAAGGTACTTTCCGGAACGAGTTTGGTATGGCTTGAAAGTGAGTATAAAGTTCAAAGCTAAGGTTTGTCAACATTCATTATAGTAGAAGAAATATTCTCCAATAATTTTAATGCTGTTTTTTTAACACAAAAAAAAAAAAAAAACTTCACAATATGCGTTAGGACTTACGCCACTATGATCGAATTCAATTGTACAACAACCTATTCGAAAAAAATACTTAAGTTATAATTCTGCATTTTTTATATATTAAAAACGAGAGTTTGTAATGCTTATATAATAACATCTTCGTAAAAGGATTATTTATTAAAATTTAACAAATTTTCAGATACATCTAATATAGTTACATTATATAAGACTCAATAACAATTTAAATATGTTTTTAAAATTTCAAACTTTAAAGTACAAAATATAGACAATAATTATATTTATCAAATAATTTTATATTAACATGATTTTCTATAAATATGATCAATATAGAAAAAGTTTGCTATATGTCTTTATCTCCATTATGTAAAAATCAAAAAATAAATGTACTTTTTGGTGTTAACTTCAACATTACAATTAATTCAGGGATTCATTGCAGGTATATCAGATAGCTTAAGTTGACAACAATTTTCATAACAATTGACTTTAATGATTTTCAGAGTGCATGTGTATAAAAGCCATTGCTAGTAACTTGAAAAGCATCTTCAATTCATAAATCTTAGTTAAACAACAACCATGATGATTTCTGAGTCCCTCTTGTCAGTTCTGAGTTTCTTCCTCTGTGCTTGCCTTTTCAAAGTCTTGTTTGAGAGAAGAAAAAAGCCCAAGGCCCACTTGAAGCCCCCTCCAAGCCCACCGGCATTACCCATCATCGGTCACCTCCATCTGCTTAAACCCCTAATCCACCACGCCTTCCAAGAACTTTCTCTCCGATATGGGCCTCTTATCTACCTTCGAATAGGTTCTGAGAAGTTCATTGTTGCAAACACCCCTTCACTCGCCAAAGAATTTCTCAAAACCAATGAGCTCACATACTCTTCTCGCAAAATGAACATGGCCATCGACATGGTTACCTACCACAACGCCACGTTCGCGTTTGCGCCTTACGACACTTACTGGAAGTTCATGAAAAAGCTCAGCACCACCGAGCTCTTGGGAAACCGAAGCCTTCATCAGTTCCTACCGCTTCGGACAAGGCTCGTTCGCGAATTCGTTCAAACTCTGTTCCGAAAATCGCAGGCCAAAGAAAGCGTGAACCTCACGGAGTCACTCATGAGGCTTTCCAACAACGTGATATCGCAGATGATGCTCAGCATCACGAGCTCCGGAACAGACAGCCAGGCAGAGCAGGCACGTGCGTTGGTTCGTGAGGTGACGCAGATTTTCGGAGAGTTTAACGTTTCGGATTTCATAGGTTTCTGCAGGAACTTGGACTTGCAAGGTTTCAAGAAGAGGGCATTGGATATACACAAGAGGTACGATTCTCTGCTGGAGAAGATCATCTCTGATCGTGAAGAACTGCGAAGGGAATCGAAGGTTGAGCGTTGTGAAGATGGAGAAGAGAAAGTGAAGGACTTTCTCGATATTTTGCTGGATATTGTTGAACAGAAAGACTTGGAGGTTGAGTTAACTCGGAACCATGTCAAATCCTTGATCTTGGTACGTGTGGGTTCTTCATACATAGATTGTTGTTTGTCAGGATGCATGAAGTTCTGTGTCAATTAACCCTAACATCTTCTTCTTATGAGTTTAAAGTTTAAAATATTAAAAACTAAGAAAAAAAGTTATTTCACACTATTATTTGACATTCATATAAAAGTAAAATAATAATAAAAAATAAATTTTGTATTTGTGAAGAAAAAAAAAGTGAGTAGTAGTGTCAAATGATTATAAAAAACTTTTTAATAACAAAATAATATTATCCAAAAATGTAAATCTATTTTATTTTATGGTATGAATTTAGATTCTCTACTCAACTTTTTATAGTGTGCCTTCAAAATATCTTGATAAACACTGATTTTAATATTTTAAAATAAATTAAAATGATTTTTAAAGTATGAATATCAATGTATTGTTAATATTAAACAAAAAATTTAATAAAAAATCTAAACTCGTAATAATAGGTTGACATATTTACACTACTTTAACATGTTTTTTTAATGAAAAAGTGAAAAATAATATATCAAATGAATGTAGAAGTGTCAAATTTTTTATTTTGTTTTATATAATCTGAAACTAAATAATTATTATATATTAAAATATAAAAAAATATGATTAAAATGTTAATATATTGAGTTGTGAAGTGATAACATAGTATCTCCAATTCAAAGTCTTCATACTTTAAGGAGTGCTCGTATGAAAGAAGAGGTAATAGGTAACCAAATGTTAGAAAATCAAACCTATTAATTATTATCATAACCACACTCATTAATAGATATTTAGTTTATTTAAAATATTTTTAGTTTTTCAATTGTATTACATTTATCTTCAATATATTAAAATATCAATTTTTAAATATATTAAAAAATTTAATATATATGAGGTTTAAAATATTAAAAATAAACATATAAATATATTAACATATTAATATATTTATTTTAAATATATTAACAAACTTTATATATATATATATATATATATTTATATATTTATATATATATATATATATATAAATTAATATTAAAATTTAAAATATTAATATATTGAATTTTAAAATGATTGTATTTTTTAAGGAGTGTAAATTATCATCTATCCTTCAAAGTCGTCATACTTTAAATAAAGACCATGAATAGGTAAGCAACATTTAAAATGTCAAAAAAAAAAATCAAACCTATTTATTATCATAACCACAAAGGCAAAGGCATTTAGTTCAGTAAAAGTATTTCTAATTTTTCAAATATATATATATATATATATATATATATATATATATATATATATATATATATATATATATATATATATATATATATATATATAGTTAATGGTTTTATATTAATTATTCTTAAAGATTATAAAATGTGATTGATAAAAGTCGGATAAAAATATTAAAAAGAATTAAAAGCCCGTGTATATACATGTTTTAAGACACGAGTACATAAATAAATTGTTAAGAAAATCATATGCCACATGAACAAATAAAATGGAAGTTTTAATTTATTAATTATGACTATTATTTTCAGGATTATTTCACAGCAGCTACAGACACAACTGCTATATCAGTAGAGTGGGCAATAGCAGAACTGTTGAACAATCCAAAAGTGTTGCAGAAAGCACAAGAGGAGGTGGACAAAGTCACTGCAAACAAGAGATTACTGTGTGAAGCAGACAGTGCAAAGCTTCCTTATATCCATGGCATCATAAAAGAAACACTGAGGCTTCATCCACCAATACCAATGATTATGAGAAAGGGAACCAAAGACTGTGTGGTTGATGGAAACATGATTCCAAAGGGTTCAACAGTGTGCCTAAACATTTGGGCTATGGGGAGGGATCACAGTGTCTGGGAGAAGCCTTTGGAGTTTAGACCAGAAAGGTTTGTAGAAGGTGAAGGAAAGGATTTGGATCTGAAAGGTCACCATTTTGAGTTGTTGCCATTTGGGAGTGGAAGAAGAGGGTGCCCTGGTATGCCTTTGGCCATGCGTGAATTGCCTACGATCATTGGAACACTGGTGCAGTGTTTTGAGTGGAAGATGTTTGGTCCTGAAGGTGAAATCCTGGAGCATGGAAGAAGCAGAATCAATATGGATGAACGTCCAGGGTTGACTGCTCCAAGGGCCAATGATCTTATATGCATCCCTGTTGCACGATTAGATCCTACACTTTTTCATCAACTCTAGTTAATTATCCATGCAAATTGTGACACCCAAGTTATATATATATATATATACATGCATCACAGTTTGTATTTCTTCTTTCTGCGTCTGAGATTATGGTGTGTATGAGTTGGAAAATGCTCTTTGAAACTGTAGTTTGGACTGTAATTTACGTGAGATTATTATGATGAAGGCATGAGCATGGAATATGTAATATTTTCATATATAATACAGACGAAAAAGAATTTATAGAACCATATGTTTATTTTCTTATATATATATATATATATATATATATATATATATATTTATGTTTATATAT
>Ga0209589_1001108_pt1 | contig 42851 bp, 26 predicted proteins | sample CowpeawhiteBW_FD_187525 | JGI IMG/M metagenome (GOLD analysis project Ga0209589, IMG submission 187525) | Root nodule microbial communities of legume samples collected from California USA - Cow pea white BW (SPAdes) (version 2) | ecosystem: Host-associated > Plants > Roots > Nodule | place: USA...
GTATATTTTATTTATATGTATATATACTATATTATATTATATTATATTATATTATATTATATTATATTATATTTTATGTGTAAATATATTATTTATTTATATATATTTTTTAGATTATTTAATAAACTATAAATAGTTTAGTAATTTAAGCGGGGACGGGTATTTGGGCGGGTATATATATATCCCCATCTCCATCCCCAGTTGAAAATTTCGGATATTACCCATATCCATACCCATACCCAGTCAAAGCGGGGATTCCCCGTCAAAACGGGGACGGGTTCGGGTGATACCCACGGGCACGAGTTTATTTGCCATCTCTAGTTAAATTTTTTTAAATGTATTATAAAACTATAAGATTCGAAATAATTTCATAAATTTCCAATCTATGTTGAATTTACAAGAGTCGGTGAAAAAAATAAGAATAAAACAATAGAAAATAGATAAATTATTTTCCAATTTTTAGTGGTTAATTGATTTTTATTTTGTTTTTGTTTTTCCACTGCTACCCTCAAAACTTCTAATTAATTAACATGATTGCCTAATTGAAAGCTCATAACAAAACTATCTGTAAGAAAAGTATCAAGTGTTAAATATATAATCTATATATTTTATACCAATATCTAGGAAAGTCTCGATCGAAGATTTAAAAAAAAAAACATGATATTTGCGTGTGAGGCAAAATCTATTAAAATGATCCTAAAAAAGCAATTAATTAAAATTAAAATAATTTTAAATATTAGGTTTCTATGAATTGGAAGAAAATTTAATTCAATATTACTGAATTCTGTTAACCTTTTAAAAATTTGTGATCGAATATTAATACTTATTTGTATAATTTAATCAGTGGTTTAGTTAATTATTTTGTCTCTGTTTTTATTTAAAAATATAATGTCTTTTAGTATTTTTAATTTCAATTTAATCCGACTCGTGTAAAACTAATTTAACTTAATTATTGTTGTTAAAATTTTTTATATTTTATGAAAATTTGATGCAATGTATGAAACTAATATTAGATATTAACATATATATTGTTTATTTTGTTAATATAATTAACATATTTAAGTCCATCAATATTAATGAAAAATCTTTATAATTTTAAAAGATTTAAGAAAAATAATCAAATTACATTAGTTTTTTATAAAATAAAGATTAAATTGATATTAAAGAAGAAACATAGATGACCATAATCAATTATATATATATATATATATATATATATATATATATATATTTTTTTTGGTTACATTTTGAAATTTCAATTGAATACATACTTTCCGATATTTATTTTTTGTTTGGTAATTTTATATGCTAAGTCTTCTTGTTCTTCATGGTCATGTAGCCAAACCAAGTAAGCTGGAACCATTTCCACTGTTTGTCTGGAATCTGGATAAGCCGCGCACTGACCAACCTCACCAACCGAATCCATTCCAGAATCCGGCGCCGGTATAAGTTTCTCTGCTCACCAAAACGTTACATTCTGTCGGCCATTTTATCACTCTGCATATATTCTGCTCGATAAAATGCTTCTCTGTCTCTGCCACCCTGAATTATTTGCTCCTGTTTTTAAATGATTTTGCTCACTTTACAAATTGTTTCCTTCAATTGAAAATTCTCATTCCATGTAATTGGTCGCATACATCGGCAGCACACAACTCATGTTGTTGTGTATCAGTGTCACAGCATGAAAGTTTTGTTTCTTTTGATGGATAGGTCATTGTTTGCTGAAGAGGGATGAGATGACGAAGCTTGCAGGATATTCCCTGGCCGTTTCATTTGCTCCCACAGGTTCCAATATCCTTAAAAACAATGGCAGATTCCCAGTAGTTATATCTCGTAGGAATAAGTTCAGCTATGGGTTATTTTCTACTCGTGCTCTGAAAGCACAATTACATGATAAGCCTGGAGTGGGTTCCAGATATTATCTTCCTCCTTGGTTTAGGTGTGTGCTTGGAAATGGTATCTGTGCACTTTTTTTTTTTGTGTCATCTGTTAGTATGCGTTATAAAGTATGCTGATTATATCAGTCATTTGATATTGTTTTTTACTGGTTGAATTTTAGTGTTGCTCCAATGATGGAATGGACGGACAATCACTATAGGACTCTAGCACGCCTCATATCAAAACATGCTTGGCTATACACGGAGATGGTTGCAGCTGAAACAATTGTTCATCAAAAGGACAATCTGGTAGATATATAATTCTGCAAGTGTGAATAACTAAGATCATGATTGCAGTTTTGTAGTGTTTTCTGTGTTACTATACCTCACACAGTAAATTGTAATTTGTATTGGTTGGTTATCATTCAATTAAAACCAATTGTTTATCTCATTTTAGTGTGCATACGCCAGTGCCCAAGAGCTCAAAATAACGCTGCTTATTCAACACCATGGTTTCTGGATAATTTGGTATTGAAAAACCTATTATTCTTTTTATTTTGTGTATTTTGCTCAGGACAGATTCTTGGCATATTCTCCAGACCAACATCCCATTGTGCTTCAAATTGGAGGGAGCAATATAGAAAAATTGGCTAAAGCAACTGAGCTTGCTAATGCTTATTGCTATGACGAGATCAACTTAAAGTTTGTACATTCAATCATCTTACACCTTAAAGTTTCGCTTTTCTACTACTGATCTTTGAAGTATATTTCTTTTTCCAAAATTTATACCAGCTGTGGATGCCCTAGTCCAAAAGTTGCTGGGCATGGGTGTTTTGGTGTGAGTCTTATGCTTAACCCCAAGGTTAGAAAGCCATTCTTGATGCGTAATTAAATATGAATATATGTAAACAGATACATATATAAGTGTTACTTGTCAATGCAAATTGATATGGAAATCTAATGTATACAAGGAAAGTTTGTTGCTGAGGCCATGTCAGCAATTGCTGCCAGCACGAATGTACCTGTCAGTGTCAAATGTCGAATTGGCGTGGATGATCATGATTCTTATAATGAGCTTTGTAAGGTTCTTCTGTCTGCAATCTCTTTCTATTTTAAGTTTAAAGAATGCAAGGTATGGATTCTATGAATCGGTTTCTCCTCTTTTTATAAAATTTGTAGGAAAAGGTGTTACAGTTTGCCATGTATATGTTAGTATCTGAACTGAAACATTTTATAAACTGATATCAAACAGTATGTCTTGCATTTAGTATGCAGTGAAAAGGGTTTCAGTGATTGGATACAGTACATCCATGTATACTAGGTGTTTATTATTTCAAAATCCCCTGGTTACTCACTAACTCGAAAGTACTACCGAACCAATGGAGTCAAATCGTGATATGCTAATAAGAGCCAGATTTTGGGACAGGGTTCTGAATTTGGTTTGTAACCAACTGTTATTGGAAAGGAAACTATTGGTTCTAGAAATATGCAGAATAAATCACAAAAATATTTGTGATGGAGTTTTTGGGAGAAAACCTTTTTGTTTTGGCCACTGATTGTTAGGCTTGGAGTTGCAGGCGTTTTACTTGTTTATTAAGATATCATTTTTTTGCATTTGTGAAGATCAGCGATAATACATAATTATGAAGTTTTGTTTCCATTTATACCAGAATCAAATTATTACTATTTTGGTTTATTCCACCTTTGGTCTGGATCTTAATAACTAAAAAGAAAGAGAAATTTGTACTTTTTATACCCCTTGTTACTTTGGATTTATCTGGTGCTTTGGGTTTCGTTGTTCTAAAATATAGTGGATCTCTATTATACATCATACGTTGCCATTGCTGTTGTTTAGATCTTTGGTAACACACACAATACTTGTGCCATGGTTTTTAGGGCTACTCATAGAACTTTATGTTGTCTGTCAGGTGATTTCATATACCAGGTTTCTTCTTTATCACCCACTAAACATTTTATAATTCACTCAAGGAAGGCACTGCTCAACGGTATTAGCCCTGCTGAGAATAGAAGCATTCCTCCGCTAAAGTATGTGCTAGTAATAATTGATTTTGTAGTTACATGATATACCGAATTCCATGTCATAGTCTCTCATCTGTTTAAAATGTAGATATGAATACTTCTATGGCCTCCTACGTGACTTTCCTGATCTAACATTTACAATCAATGGCGGCATTACTAGTGTTGACGAGGTGAACGGCTGTCATTACAATTATTTAGTATTCATGAGATATAGGAGTTTTCAGGCATAAAGGAGTCCATAATTATTCATATCTACACAATGTCCTGACTCTGGACACTTCTACTTTTACCTGTTTTCGCGGTACATCGATTATAGGTCCGTGCGTCTCGAGAAGCTGGGGCTCATGGTGTTATGGTCGGACGTGCAGCGTACAACAAGTAAGTTTCAAATAATTTCCCTTTTGCCTGTGTGATGTATCAGGATTCTGCTTTTCTGAAAATATATCCTAAAAACTTCAGTGTTTTGTGGGGACATAGAGATTTCTATTTATTACAATGTTTTTGTTTGTTTGTATTAATTAGCATGCAGTGGCTTGAGTAACCGTTGTTGATAATCTTAACAGTCCTTGGCATATTTTGGGGCACGTAGATTCTGCAATTTATGGTACACCAAGTCCTGATGTTACACGTCGTCAGGTTCATTTACAGAATGTTTGGCTTTCCATGAATTCTTCTGTACCAGTTCTGGGTTAATTTTCACATTACTCAGAGTTTACCATTTTTTGTTTTAATTATTTATGTCTCGTTTAATTAAGGTCCTTGAAAAATATCTAGCCTATGGGGAGTCGGTGATGGGAAAATATGGACGTAGGCCAACTATGCGAGATATTATGAAGGTTGGAACAAAAATAACTGTGGCATTTGATTTTCTGTTTTCTTTCTTCCATTCGCTGTAAATTCCTATGTAGCATTGTATGTAGTATTTAATAGCTGATATATAATGCTGTATTCTTCATATGTAGATGTAGCTTTAAGTTGTTACGTGGTAGACATACTTTTAATATATATATATACACCGCAAAGAATCTTTTGGTTCCTTGTAGTCTAGTTCATTAACACTATGTATTTTTTCCTATTTTATTTTAGAAGATTGGAGGTTTTTTGTCCCACCTTCTCCTTTTTATTTGCATGAGGCAAATTATACTTCTATTAATGATATTCAATTTGCTGAAATTATGCGGCATTTGTCTGTTATGGTATTGCAGCCTTTACTCAATCTTTTCCATTCAGAACCTGGGAATGGACTATGGAAGCGCAAAGCTGATGCCGCTTTCAAAAATTGCACGGTAAGATTTTGTATTTTATTTGATTGCTTAGAAGAGTATGTCGTTTTTACTGTATAATAGGACTTTAAATGAAGCTATCAACAGAGTAAAGGACGTACAAACTTTTTTATCAAGCAAATTTTATATACGTGGTCTTCTATGTTTACCGTTCTTTTCTGTGATTTCTACCTCACGGATGGTAAGGGGCATAATATGATAGTCTGGTATACATGTTACCATCCATCTATCTAGCATTTGATGGTTTACTGGAGCTGTCTTCATTTCTAGGAAATTTAAAAACAATGCTTATGAAAATTAAAGATTCGTTGAGTTGAGGATCCTTTTTTAATAATCAGTTTGGTTAATCTTAAAATAAGTGTTTTTGAAATAAGTAATTTTTAAAAGTAAAATAACTTTGTTTTTTAAAAAAATTGCAGAAAACTCCTTATTCTTAAAATAAGAAGATCAGACAAACAATTGATTCTGAAATAAGTAGTTTTTAAAATAATCACTTGTTTGAGAAGCAGATTGGATTTGCTTATTAAAATAAGAAGACCACTTTTCATTTTTAAAAACAGATTAAACAAATACGTAAAAGCATTAGGAATTTATTTTATTAGGAAAGCACTCTGTCTAAAAAAAATCAAGTACAAATAATCTCTCACCTAGATATATTATGAGCTTATAGATTGAACATAAACAAAATTATGGAAATGAATTGGGACATGAGTGGTTATCCCAGAATCAATGACTGATGTATAGAGTGAAGTTGACTCTAAAGAAGTGTGTATATTGCGATCATGTATTTTATAATTCTGTTGTGGAAATTAGTGGCTTACATGTACGCAGATAATATGGCTAGTTCTTTCATTCCCTTGTTATTTGGGTTAGTCAGGTTAAGATTTTGCGTTACATAATTTGTTCACTGTAAACTATCTATTTACAACTTCATTTATTACATTAACTGATTGAAATGCTAACTTCATTCTTTAACCATGTAGACTGTCGAATCATTTTTTGAAGAAACCCTTGTGGCAATTCCCGACTCGGTATTGGATTCGCCTGTTGCCAAACTACCACCTGGCCGTAGAGATCTTTTTGCCAACATACACAGTTTATTGCCTCCGCCATACAGAACAAGAGAAGAAGAGGCAGTGGTCATTTGCGCTTAAGTTCATGTGTACTCTGCAAAACCAAGTTGAGCTCATTGCCTTTTTTAGTTTTATTTATTTATTTCTTTTTTTGAAATCAAGTGATGGGTCTCGTGTAACAGTATTATTAAATTAACATGAATGCATAATTATCTTTTTGTAAGCAATTGACTTTGGAATGTAATTCATTCAATTTAGTACTCTTGATAAAAATAATAGTGGGTTGAAATTCTATGCATGGTTTGCTTTCACTCTTGTTTGTGCTGCGGAATCTTGTAGTGGATGTTAAGATTGTGAAGTAAACTATTAACACAAAAAACCCTGCTATGTGTTGGGTCATGGGTGGCTCACATAACTCTGCATAAGATAACCCTGGCCCGCACCTGAAAAATAGAGATATTTATTTTTTCTTTGGTAACCATTCATATAACATATTGTACATCCTACGGCCACTGGTTCAGGATAATCCCATATTCTACGTGGCAATAGTTTATTGGAGACTTTGTGAATGAGATAAGATAATGGGGGTTCCAACCAGTTCCTCATCCAATATATTCTTTTATCAAACATAACTACTTCTACTTGCAACATAGAAGGACTAGTTTTGGGGGTTAGTTCAAGACTGAGATCACATAGCAGAGATGGCATCAATCACCATGGCAGCATCACTCATTGGCAGCTCAGCCATCAGCAACCGGTCTCCGGTGGCATCGCCGAGGAGGCTGGTGGTGGCAAATGCTTCCAAAGCAGTTGAAGGAGAAAAGAACAGGGTGAGTTATGAGAGTGACAAGGAAGGCAACAATGGAAGGAGGAACATGATGTTTGCTGCTGCTGCAGCAGCTGTTTGCTCTGTTGCTGGAATGGCCATGGCTGATGAGCCCAAACGTGGCACCCCTGAAGCTAAGAAAATCTATTACCCTGTTTGTGTCACCATGCCCACTGCCAAGATTTGTCACAAATGAGGGCCTTAGGCTGTAATGTGATGTTTTCACTTTCATATGATGATCCTTTGACTCTCTGTACTATTTGTTCATGAAACAATCTACTTTGCCTTTTCTCTTGTGTACACTTTCTGTTTTTCTTTTTCCCTTCGCTAAGATCGTTTTAAGTTGATATGTTGAACGATCTCTAACTCAATTTTGTGTTGAGTGTGGAAGAGAAATATTAGGTTTGAACTACAGTGATGAAAGGAAACAACCTTTAATAGGTTTAACTTGAAGCCATTGATCAAAAACTATTTAGATGCATTAACTTCAACCAACTGAGAAGAAGATTAGCATTATATTACTCTCAGTCTACACAAAAGTCAGATGTTTGAGCCTTTTGTGTTTGAAGTAAACTCGAATTTTAGTTCATTCAAATTCAACGATTGATTCGGTAAATTTAGTTTATTAACTAAATTAACAACACTCTAAACCTAATAAAAAAAATAAATGAGTTGACTTCGAACCCCAAAAAAACATTGAGGAAATATTAAATGGAACCACTTTTTTATCAAGTTGAACTAAAATAAACTTTATTTATCTCGACTCAATTTCTATCTTATTGGCAACTCGTGATTACTTTCTGAAAAGGGAGTGTTAATCGAATACTTCATGTGAATTACCTAAATTCTTACTACTATTGATTATTCACGTTTCATTGTGTTTGTGGACCTTCGATACATACTATCGGTACTCTTCTGATATACTATATTTCATATTTAAAATGATATTACCAAAATTCAAACTTTTGACCAATCGATGAAGGGTCACTATTTTAGAATCAATAAATTTTGCTTTAATTATTTTTTTTCGTAAAAATATCACTTTATTCTTTAATTAATGAGAAGCTTAAATAAATATTCATGACAAACAAAATATATATTAACATATTAATATATTAATGTGTGTGTGTGTTTAAAAGCAATTTTTTATTATTGTAATCCACATTTAAGGTTTTTTCATCATTTGCTTTTCCGATTTGTGTAATCAATGTGCAAAGCTGGTTTTTCAATAGAAAAATACTTAAAAGTTTTTAAGATACTTATGCAAATAATAAATCATAGAATAAATGAAAGACATTGGTAAATATATATAAAAGAAGAAAATGAATTTAGTCTATTTAGTTTTTATTCCCAATTTTGGTTTTTCAATTTCTCTCTCTTGTAGTTGTGGTCATTCACAATTTTGCTTCAATCACTAATTTTACAAAAAAGTTTATTCTTATTTTCGTTAATAAAAACTATTTTAATAATTTCTTAAATGCGTAAATTAGGTCATATAACAATAACAACAAGCTAGTATTATTACACTTTATCATCATGAAAAGGTAAAAAAAAAAAAAATGAAGAACAATGTTGAAGAAGTAGATATAAAGCGTGAGATGTAGCAGGTTGCTTGATTTTTCCGCCAGCAACCCTTGCAACCGTTGATTCATCTTCATCATCGTGGTCATCATCTTCATCATCATCTTCTTCTTCTTCTCGTTCTTGTTCTTCTTCTGTTTATTGTTATGGAGGTAGATTGGAATTCGCAGTGCAACTGGACCATTCCTTCTTCAGCCTCTATCAGCGACTGCATCACTTTCCAATCCTCTTACTCTCTCCTCAGTGACGATCACCAAACTGATCCCACTCCTCTTCTTCTTCATTCTCCATCGCCAGATTCTCCTCCATGCGAGATCAAGAGTAACCTCGTTTTCCCTTCACCGTACTTGAATTTCACTAACGCTTTTGATTAATTCACTATTTTTGTGAACAGTTACTTTTGCGGAGAAGCACGAGCTCAGACAAATCTACGTTCGGAGCACTGCTCGCGTCTACGAGATTTACTTTGCGCCCAACGCCCGCACTAACAATGACTATCTCTGCACTGTTCGATGCGGTCTTGCTGTTAGAGACGATCACGTTCTTCGTTCCCCCGCTGCCCAAAATGTCGGCGGTGACGATAATGTGAAAACTGAAGATGATTGGGTTGAGGTCAAAGTTCCCGATTCTCCCAACATCGCTTCGGAAACAAAACCCTACCTCAATTCCACCAAAACATATCAGTCTCAGGTATTCCTATAAGTGATTTCCCAATTTTGTTGGCTTTCGTTTAGATTCGTAAATAAATAGTAAGAAAAGAACAACTGAATTGATGTGTTCTGTTAAGGTAGATGTGGAATAAACTGTTGTAGCTTCAATTTGGTGAAGGGTTGGGCTTAAATTACACTGCTCCTCCATTCAGGAGAGGTTGATGATGCATGCATAGTTTTTGGAACTTGAACTGGCTGCATACAAAGTTTTTTTGCTCTATACATCGTTGGCACCAGTTTGATTTGACAAGAGATGAGATGATACTAGTGTTTTTGAACATTACTCTGGTTTTGTATGGACTTCGGATGAAGTTTTTTCGTGGACACTTATTGGAGGAAAAAAAGGGAATAATGAATTGTGTTTTTCTCATAAACTAAAATCAGCTTATTTAAGCTTTTGGAGAAGATATATCAGAGTGTTCTTGTAGAAGTTAAAGACTAAGTTGATTTTGGCTTATGGGAGAACTTAATTCATCTAAACTTCTTAGTCTCTTTTTTATGCCAGTGTTTTTTTCAAAAATTACCTCTTAAATCCTATAATTTATAGTGGGTTATTCAAAATTAGCTATTGATTACTTTTATAGAGTCAGGATAAATTCTTTGTTAGTCTCTTTCCTGAAGGTTCATTTTATCTGAATGGAGAAAAACTAACGCACTCAATCTCTTAGGAGGACAGGGGGAGCGTGTTTATAAAAATTAAGGGGTAGGAAAAAGTACACAAGCATAATTCAGGCGAGGAAGTGTAGTTTTCTCTTTAATAAACAATACATTATTCTCTTGACTTAGAATCTCGATGTGCCTATTAGATGGTGGTACCATACCCATCTGATTTCAGTGTCCTCTTTTCCTGTCTCCAGGATCTTTATGAGGCTACGGCAGAGATTGATGATGCAAATCCTTGCATTTCTGTTACTATTCGGCTGCTCTCGCTTCAGAATAAAGGATGTGTATATGTTGATGAGATTTATGTGTTTGCTGATCCTGTTGATTCAGCCGATTCAGAAAGCCAAGAAAAGCCTCATGAAAACTCATCCGGCAGTTCCCTCATGGCTATGTTTATCCCCACTTTAATGCAATTATCTAAGACAACAGGGCTCAACAATCTAAATGCTCTCAGAAAGGAAAAGTCCCTTGCTCAGGGGGATGATTTGGAAGCAACTCTCGCTAGTGATTCTATAATTAAAGCCCAGGTTATAGGAAACACTAGCATAACTGATCCCCAAGAAGTGAAGTTGAAGGAGGTAGAAGGAGGTTGGGTGGGTCCATCCCAGCCTGATGCTGTCTCACAGAATGCTAAGATCGAGAGTAACCCTGTTGCAGTACCCTCACAAACTGCCAAGATGGACAGCACTTGCACAGTTGTACCCTCAAAAATTGCTGAAATGGAGAACAACCATAGTGCTGTTCCCTTTCAATTGGCTAAAATGGAGTGCAACCATAGTTCTGTCCCCTCACAAGTTGGTATTCCTGAGAGCAAAGGTGGTTTTTCTTTGGGTGACAATGTTGAAAGGCTCCTGGAACAGCTTGTATCACGCATGGACAGGATAGAAGAAATCTGTTTGGGCTTTCAAGAGAAAATGGTAGTGCCCATGAGCAGCATGGAGGCGAGACTTCAAAGAGTTGAGCAGCAAGTGGACACATTGACTAAGAATTTGCAGAACTCTGCATTGCCATCACATTGTAGGATTTTATCTCCTGATGCTTCTTGTATTGAATCAGATGCCAACAGCAGTGATTGTCCTGATTATGTGGTGAATAGGGAAAGTGAACCAGATGAGAATCATTTACACACAGAGATACCACATGTCTCTCCTCATAGGTCTGATTCAGGAAATATTACTTCATTGCTCCCAGGTCTTGTAGTTACGGCCCCTGAGTTTCCTGATGGCGAGGATGAAGAAGGTAACGCATCAGGACAAGAAACAAGTTCTTTAAAAGATAAAGGAAAGCACACAATTGATGATGCATTATCTTCTGCATTAGCTAATCTTTTATCTTCTACGTCGATGGACTGTCCAAAGTATACGAAAAGTCTAACTGTTAAAGCCCCTGAGTTTGTAAATGAAGATGATGATGATGATGACCATGGGAGCAATAGTGAGATGGCCAAGAATGACTCAGTTGGTCTTGCAGAAAGTGGGGAATTTAGTCACATCCAAGTGTTAGCTTCATCTAACACTTTGGAAAATGGTGAGAAGATAAACCCGGATTCTAATTATAAACAGTCTGAAGAGACTGCCCAGGAAGCTGAAGAAGATGAGCAACTTTGCATTGCTAGAGGAGATCAAGAAGAGGTGCATGAGAAAACTAATAGTTTAACTGAACTCAATCCTGAAACAAGTTTTATTGACAACTCTGAAGAAGATGGTAATGGAAAAATCAATGGTCAGAAAACTGATGGTTTGCTCGACAATCAGACCCCCTATTGTTACAGTATCACCAAGGAGGGACCGACTTCAGGAACTGAAGACACTGTTGTAAGAGAGGTACCTAGAAAGGCCTTCCACGAGAACATCTTAGAGAACGTTCTTGGATTTTCAGTAGGTTCCTCTGTTGTAGATTTTGAAAACCCAATCTTGGACGTGAAATTTATTTCTCAGAAAAGTCCTGCCACTGATCGTTTCCTTGAAGACCTTCTTCAAGTTGACACACAAGAAACCAACAGTTCAGTAGATCCCTCTGTCAAGGAAAGCAATGTTGATCGTTCCATTGAGGAACAACTGAAAAGCAATGGTGATGTCTCAGTTGAGGAGCAGTCAAATTTGATTTCAATAGATGAGGAACCGGCTAATCTAGTTAGCGACAGTCATTTTGCTGTGGACACAGGCTTGTGTACTTCGATACCTGTGAACATCGACGACGATAATCTGACTCTGCCTGAGGATCATAAACGAAAACGTGATCAAGTAATTTGGTCAGGTAGCATATGAATTGGTTTCTAGTCCTTGTTTCAGTTCTTGAATAGATTTTTAGGCATTGTATATAAATTTTCGTGAATATCATCTTCTTCCTTCTTTAAGTTTTCTACAATAGTTTTTCTTTTTGTTGCCTTGTGGCGTGGTTGCATGCATGACAGATTAACAACTGTAAATAGTAAATCACTTTTAGTTGTAGTTGCTGGAGAATTAGTCCGAGGTGATTATTTTTCCTCTTATGCATCTATAGTTGGATAAATACTGAATGGTAGTTTTCTCTTGACCTTTTTGGTCTTTGGAAGCAGTTGAAACTATGGAGAATTTTTTCTTTTCTAATTTTTTAAAATATATGTTGAACTAACAATTTTTAACATGGGATTAACTATTGTACTCAATAAAATAAATTTTATGTCCTTATTCAAGCAATACAAACCAAACAAAAATATAAAAAATATTTTTTTATCATATGTATTTTTATCTAAATTGCGATTATTGTCTAATAAATTTTCACGATTAATTTTAGTTTCAATAGTTGAAATTGTTACGTAGTAAAAACGATATTTAAATCCGCAGAAATCTTCAACATTTGTTCTCATCCAAATGGAGATCTCTTGCATATCCCTTTCCTAAAGTCTCCTTTACTTTTATAAACATAAATATGTTTTATTTCCTAACATTTATACATGTATACAAAGGATTCTCGTCCATGTATCTTATTTAATCATTTTTGTAATTATTAAACCATCTATAAAGTAAATAAAACTTTGTACAATGAATTATATGCTTTTTTAATTATTTTTTATCATTATAGAAAAAAGGTATATACACATATTTTCACTAGTTTATTTTAAGATAAATAAATTATATTTATTCTATAAACAAGATACTTGAGTAGAAACATACTTCAGTAAAAACATGCTGATATGACATTAGAATAATGGATAATTATATTTTGACAATTTTAAATATAAAATAAATCAAGTTAAGAGAATAATTTATCCTCACTTAAATTTAACTTTCGTGATTAATTTTAGTTTTTATTTTTGTGTAGGAAAACATCTAAATCTAGAAAAATCAAGGAAAAGTAGGATTTTAGTGTCAAATTTAGGTTTAGATCCTCGCTTTTCAAATGGATAAATTAGTTCTCCAACTTTTAAAAAACATGTTAAATTAGTTTGTTCTCATATTTAAACTAATATTTTATAAATTTTTTTACTGTCTAAAAGATTTTTAAAAGTTGTATTAAAGTTGTTTATTTTCTAAACTTTAAACACTATTTCATTAATTTAAAAATGTAAAGACTAAAATGAATTATGTGAAATAGTATAAGGACTAAAATACATTTTTTCCATATATATATATATATGTATGGAAAAATATATTTTGTGAACTGAACTCATTTTTAATTTAATGAACTTAAAAGCTTACATATTAATTTTCCAAATGATCACGGGCTGTGTTGTTGATAAGTTATAATTTGATATATTTGATAATTCATTTTAAAAATAATTATATAGTACTATTTTTCTGAGAAAATTCTATGAAATTGTGTTTTAAAATGGTGTCTATATTAAAAAACATATTGTGTTATTTAGGGAAAAAACAAATATCATGTTTGAGAAATGAGGGTGTTGACATGATAATTGAGTGTGACTGAGAGGCTCAGAGGGAAGAGGGGTTGAAGTGAAGGAAGAAGCGAAGAAGGTTGTTTGTTAAAGAGAGAAGATAGAAATTAGGGTTTAGGGTTTAGTTTCGGTTAAGGAAGCGATGGAAGCGGCGGTGGTGGACGTCGGTTCTAAGCTTCTCAAAGCCGGTTTTGCAATTCCCGACCAGACTCCGGCCATGGTTTTCTTTCATTCCTCTCTCTGTCTATTTGTGATGATAATAATCTAAGAATAGGGTTTTGCAAATGCTTTCTACCTTCACTGCTATGGACGGATAATAGTAATAACGGATACATATATAGATACAATAATATAGCATGTGTACTTGCAATAATAGTCATAGAGATTTGAATTCCCGCTTCCAGCAGGAACAATTTGGCGGTAATTGAACATGATTATCTCTGAGAGCTTGCGTCTCACTTGCTTTGGAATTATTTTGTGAGGGGGAGAGTAAGTAAATTTTGCTTAATGAGATAGACAATTTATAATCTCCAGTAGTGTATAGGACCTCTCAGTGGACTCTTGGTTATAGTTCATGAATCTCTTACTATCATGAAAACTTTTTATGATATTCAGAGGTATAATAAGTAGGCAGGGATGAACCTATTGCTATAGTAACTCGAGAGGAGGAGTCGATTAAGAAAGTTAAAACCTATATTATTGATTTTCTACTTCTACTCTTGGGTGACTATAGCAATCTTTTATCTACCGATCACTAATGTCTTTGAATATTAAATGAGGTCGTCATGATGTCAAAGTGTGAGGGTATAGATTCAAGATATATGGTTAATAGCTCATTGAGAGGTTCTTATTTACTGCTGGGTGTTATAAATTTTCTCTCTCATTGAACAAATTTACTTTCTCCCACTCACAGAATAACTTCATAGAAAGTGGGCAGAAAGCTCTGAAGACTAGTAAGTGGTCTATCACCACCAAACTGTTACCATTTTAAAAAATATGAATTAAGGTGAGCATTCAGATCTCTTTAAGTATTGATGCAATTATCTAGACTATTAGAGTATGGTGTCTACGTGTGAGCGTATACATCATTGTTATTATCTGTCATAACATTTGAGAGGTTTAATCTCCTTTAATGCATAATTCTAATCCACTCTGCAATGCTCAAGTATAACATTTGACTTCACAATCATCTCGTCAATTTTAGTTCTCAACTATCTCAGAATGCCTCATTGAGCCTCTTTGTATGTGACTCAGATAATTCCCACTAAAATGAAACAACTGCTTGATGATGGATCGGTTACTGATAATTCACTGGCTGAAAATGTCACGGTTGATCCAGTTGTGCGGGGATTTATTAGAGATTGGGATGCCATTGAGGATTTGTTGCAGCATGTTTTATATACTGGTCTTGGATGGGAAATTGGCAACGAAGGTCAAATACTCTTTACAGATCCACTTTGTACCCCAAAGGTTTCTGATACTTGCTTGCTTTCTCTTTTCCTTAACACATTTTTCCTAGATATCTTTTTTCTGTATATGAATATGTATTATCCTTTGCTAGTTTTTTGTTTCCTTTTACCTATCTAAACTAATCAGGCAACCTTTTGTTAAATTGAATTGCCACTAATAAGTTAGTATTATTATTTTGCTTGTGTTATATTATATATATCTTTTCTTAACTAGTATATATGTTATTGTTTTCCAACTTTGCAGACCAACAAAGAACAGTTGGTGCAATTAATGTTTAATAAGTTAGTATTATTGTTTTGCTAGTGTTATATTATATATATCTTTTCTTAACTAGTATATATGTTATTGTTTTCCAACTTTGCAGACCAACAAAGAACAGTTGGTGCAATTAATGTTTGAAACATTCAACATATCAGGGTTTTATGCTTCAGAACAAGCAGTGTTATCACTGTATGCTGTGGGACGTATCTCAGGTTGCACTGTTGATATTGGACATGGAAAAATAGGTATCAACGCCTGAAGCAATGGAACTTTACTTGAATTGTGCAAATAGTGTCTGCATTGAATAGATGGTTGCTTTCAGCTACATGCTGTGTGAATCAAGCTGTCTATTTTTGATATCGCAGTATGTTATCTCTAGCACTTAGCATGATGTGTTCTTGTATCACAGGGTCTGTGGGTAACAGGATGTCTGATGTCCTGCCTTTTTGTTTTTGCTACAGAGTAAAGAATTAATGATTTATTAATTTTCTTTATCTAATCTCAATAGTAAAATTGAATATCATTATCATATAGTTAGTCCACTTGAAATTTAACAGATTCAAAATGATGAAACAATTATTCTCCATTTCTTATATTCCAATCGGTGTATATTCCTTATGTGCCTTTTATGCTAGATTCGTTGTGTTACTAGCTTCCAGTTTTTGAATGGAAGGAATTATGTACTGAGGATCTTATCAAATAACATAACTTAGGATCCTAGTATGAATTTATTGAAGTTTCACTGTTCCACCGAGCCACTATTTTTTTGGTACATCTTGTTTTCCTAGTGGAATCAAATTTAAAGACGAAGCAAGTAGTTTTCCTTAATTTTCTTTTCTGCAGATAAGTGTCAGGAATTACTATATTTTAACTTTCACACAAAACTACGAATAACTTTTGATTACGATGTAGCTAGTAAGTGGACCAATGAAAATATTATCTAAAATTTATTGAAAAAAAAGTTAAATTCGCCCAAGATTAATACATTTCAATTACAACTTATCTGATACTCTCTATGTTTTAAACTAAACTAGATAGTGTTCCAGTAAATATTGCATGCACAATTGGAGTAAATGAATAGATGTCTGAGTGTTTGTCTTAAAATATGAACATGTTTTTGAGCTTACTTGTTATATGTATCATTATTTTTATTTTTTTTGGTTATGTGCCTAGATATTGCACCAGTAATTGAGGGTGCTGTTCACCACATTGCTTCAAGAAGATTTGAGTTTGGAGGTATTGATCTAACTAATTTCCTGGCTCAAGAACTAGGCAAGTCCAATCCAAAAGTAAATATCAGCCTGTCTGATGTGGAGAAAATAAAAGAACAGTACTCATGCTGTGCTGTAGATGAGTTAGCTTATCAAAAGACCCAATATTTTTGTCCTGTGGAGGAGCATACCCTTCCTGATGGACAGGTCTGCTTTCTTAATTCTGATAGTTTTGACTAGCAATACTCTGATTGGTAAAAGGGAAGTAAAAGAAAATGAAAGAAAAGGTGATATTAAAAATCAGTAAGCAGAGAATTGATTGATTTAAGCAAAACTTGTGAGGTGGTGACTGATGTTACATTGGAATACATTCTGTTTTCAACTTTCTGTGATTTACCAATTAAAATGTGATATTTTTAGCTTATCATGCAGCTTTTTTTTATTGTGTTATTATATATTTTAATCAGCCTTTTGAAGAAACCCTTTGTAAATCTCTGCATACTCAAACTGTTAAAAGTTGTATAAGTAATTTTCACATTCCACCAGGAGAGGCTGTGTAACAGTATGTCTTCCTGAGAACGTCAAGTTGGCTCTATTAATGGTTCAGCTGCTTTTGTGTTTCAAAATTCTGGCCCAGCCTTAAGGTTATTTCATTTTTGAGAGAAAACTGGCTGGTTTGATAGGATAAAAACTACCAACAACTCAACAACATTTGTTTCCTTCACCCCAGTGTCAACAATGTGTGTTTATATTTAAGTTCTATAAATGCATCTTCAATAATTTATTACTTATCTGAAAGTTGAATTATATTGTAGGTGATAACAATTGGGAGAGAAAGATATACGGTTGGGGAAGCTTTATTCCAGCCATGTCTATTGGGTTTAGAGGCTCATGGCATTGTTGATCAGCTTGTCCGTGCTATTTCAACTGTGTCATCTGATAATCAACGGCAGCTGCTGGAAAATACTGTGGTTTGTGGTGGCACTTCATCTATGGCAGGTATATTTTTGTCTTCATCAGTTCTGGTGAATTTAGGATAAGCTTGATATGAAGTTCTAATTGGTTATGCTTTTTGTTGTTTTTCCATCTAAAGACAATGTGCTTATATTTGGTTTGTCCATCAATATCTTTTAATTGTTATATCTTCTACTTTGAATGTAAGGGATCCTACTTCCTTTGAGATCAGAGTAGAATATAACCTAATATTTGACAAATAAATTCATATTATTTAGTTAGAAACTGTGATGTACAAGTGGAAAGGCTGTTTCTAGGATTTGGATATGTAAACTCCTGCTCACAAGGTTGTTCTTACTACTGTTTCATTAAGGGCCTCCCCATTATATTTTAAGCTCTCTATTCTCTTCCTCTCATCCATCACATTCCTCACTTGGTCCTGCATTGTCCAACAAAGCTGCATGGGGCTTCCTAACGTATTTTTGAAATAATATTTATATATGGAAATTCTAATATGACCTTTTCTGGTGGATTTTTCTTTAGGCCACAATAAAATATGAACAGCTTTAATTCTGTATACTTACTATTTGCGGACTGGGGTAGAAATGGCAATCTTTGATGTTCCCTTTTTTCTTTATTTCACAGAATCTGGATTTACTTCCCTACTTGTATAAATAGTTATTATATGGAATTTAAGTTTTACATTTAGTTGCAGATGGAATTTAGGTCTTTTTATTTCCAATTATGTTTTACATCAAGATATTCATATTTCTACCGACAATATTGGCTTTATCTCACACTACTAAGATTTCCTACCTATGCCAATGCTGTTTCTCTTAGTTATCTCTGACGGGCTAATGCCACTTCTCATTGCCAGGTTTTGAAGAGAGATTTCAGAAAGAATCTAGCTTAAGTTCATCTGCCGTTCAACCCACCCTTGTTAAGGTAATTTGGTTATCTAGTAAAGTGACTTCAAATTTATACCAACTTAATATAACGTTAGAAACCTTAAAGATAATATTATTATTCTTGTTTTAACTAATCTTGCCACTGGTGGATAATCTCTGGCTTATTGCAGCCTCCAGAATACATGCCAGAAAATTTAACCATGTATTCTGCATGGGTGGGAGGTGCAATACTTGCCAAAGTGGTTTTCCCTCAAAATCAGCATATAACCAAGGCAGACTATGATGAAACCGGACCATCCATCATTCACCGGAAATGCTTCTGAAATTATTCATCTCCAGGATTTCAACAATTATTTATTCCTCTGCTTGTACCGGTACTGTAACATGTCGTGCGTGTATAATTGTAAAAATTGTAGCAATCTCCATTAAGGTAATCTTCTCACTCTTTCTACCCCCCAAAAAAATTTCTTCTCACTCTTCGTGAGTTCCTAAGTTTCAGTAGAAGATTTCCAGAAATACTTTTTCCTCAGAAATGTATATATGTGGGAGCTTGCATATCTTTTGCAACGCGGATATCCTTGTAAAATATTCATTTTCTTTGTAACCTTGTAGGCTGTGGCTACTAGCAACATCCCTTCTTGCAGAACCCCTTGTTCCTATAATAGTTTGCATTTTATGGATTACTAACATTCTCTTTAATAGTTTAAAAGGAAATTATATTTTAGGCTTCTTTCAACTTTGCCATCGTAACTGCAGTACCATAGCTGTTATATCTTTACAATGGTTTTATGCAACAAGTGCTGTGAAATGAGATTGTAAGATTGGCTTAACAAAGCAAAGTGTTATAAATTTGACTTGCACCTAAAAGTACAGCCACGTCCCAAGCACTACCTTCTGCTACTCTTTTCTTATTAGATCTTGTCCAACCCAATAATTGAGGGCCCCTTCACTTCATCTTATACTTGTACAACCAGAATGAATTCGTTTCTCTTTATTGCTCAATCCATCGACCTTGCTTTGTTTTCTAACGTATCCATTACACCATTTTAAAGTCTGCTTCTAGTATTCTACCAATAAAAAAGTATTCCACGTTGTATTCCTTTACTTTAGTGTAAATTTTTATTTCGTATGGTATCGATTAATTGTAGGATCTCTAACATGAAGATGGCATCTAGAGAGAGAAGCATAGATTTAAAGAAAAGAGAAATAATAAATGTTGATGGAATATTTGATAAACATGTGTTTATATAAATAACATCAGTGTCGTATTAAACTGAGTAGAACTTAACATATTGACTTGAACCACATCCTTGATGAATTATCGTTTAACAGCAAAAGAAAAAAAAACAGAATTGATTGACACGTATATTTTATTCCACAAGACTAACTTCAGATGATAAGATAAGCTATACTTAAAAAAGTAAAAATATCTAACAGGAAGAAGTATACCCGTTTCAATTATCACCCATTTCAGATGAGTATCGGATTCTAATCACATCGGTGTACATAAGAAAAGAGTTCAGAGAATTTCTTTTATTCCAGATCTGTGCAACTATTTTTAATAAAACAAAAACAATAAAAAAAATGGTAAATAAGTGGACGAAACAAAACTGCCAGATTAAGGAAATTATCAAGGATCACGAACATTTTAAATGCAATAATTTCAAAACACAAACGCGTAAAAAAGAAGAAAAAAAAAGGGAAAAATAAAACACCCCACAAATCTCGAGATTGTATATTCGTTTTTGTACCATAGGAACTATACTACAGAGAATATCATTTTCGGATATATCTCTTTATCTTTGGTGCCCCTTGTTGAGTAGGAAATGTTACCCAATGAATTGTGAAGTCCATTGCACAGGTTCTCTCTGAAGTTGAAAGAGGCTAAAAAACAAACAAAAGTGTCACTTTTATAATGGGACCGGTCTACAAACGGAAGGAGCAAGAGGAATGCTTCAATTCACACATCGCACTCCAACCACCAATTTTCTCTTCTAAATAAAAACCAGGGACCAAGTGGACGATGGGGTCCGTCAAAAATAATCATAAACAATACATGCAATTTAATGATGGAGTCAATGGATCTTTCAGGGAAATATTCAAAGTTCACTAAATTTAGTATTATTCAATGGATTTTGAACATGCACGTTTCATGCTTAATGATGTAGAATCTTTAGATTTCCACGCTAGAGATAGTACTTTTGCTTCATTTTTTGTTGTTGAAAGTAAATGGGACTACACGTTCTTTATGCAAATTGATGATGAACATCTAAGATCATAGCACCTCCCCAGTTTCCCAACTTTGTCTTGATGCAACCTTCTGATGGTTGGGAACATATTCCTGAAAGAAACAAGAAAAAAATTACCAAAAAATTTATCTTGGTTATGATCAAAATCATCATGTTGTTGTGAGTACTTTCGTACCTCCATTTTCTTTATCAGTTCTTCTGCTGTGTCTGCTATGACTACAATATGCCTTGCAGAGTTGTCTATAAAACCCTCTTCCACTCCCTTGTCAAATAAGGTCAACAAGCTGTTGAAATACCCATCTACATTCAACAAACCCACCTACAGATTCACAGCTACAACGTCAATTATCATTAACAAATTAAAGAAGTCAAAAACCCATATCCAAAATTCATTTTCATTTGTGTTTGTTTCGTTAAAACACAACCTTTCTAAACATTTTCAGCTTCTCAAGCTTCATGTGCTGTTTTATAAAACATATCAGAGTTTATAAATCCTTAACGCTTACAAACATATTCATTGATTCAAACGAGGATGATCTTACTGGTTTATCATGTATCCCTAGTTGGGACCAGGCTATCACCTCCAGCAACTCTTCCATGGTTCCATAGCCTCCTGAACAGTTTCATACTTTGGTTTAGTTCATATATATATATATATATATATATATATATATATATATATATATTTGTGAAGTAACTAACTATAAGAATGTTTCAATATGGAAAAGAACTTCGAAATCTTGTCTATGATATATACCAGGAAGAGCAATGAACGCATCAGAATGTTTAGCCATCACTGACTTCCTTTCATGCATATTTGCAACTGTTTTCACTTCTCCAAAAGTTTCCCCAGAAATCTAATTGCAGGCTTTGGTCAGTGTAATGAATAGTTCAGATTGAAAGAAGCAGATGATGATGATGATGATAGTAATCTAATCAAGGATGAATAAACAATTGTACCTCACGAGGAAGCAGAGCTTTAGGAATCACACTAACAAGGAAAAAGATAAACAAACAATGAAGCTCGTGAATTAAAGGGAAACTGATGTGATCTATCAAAAGTAAAAAAAATAGTACCCAAGAACATGACCACCTCCCTTTTGCACAGTTTCAGAGATCAAACCCATTAGTCCTAATCTTCCTCCTCCATAAACCAAATCAATCTTCCTTTCAACCTACCCAAAACAAATTGAACAAACAAACACACATGCAAGAGTTGATCAAGGGAGAAGACATAACCCAATTCATGAATTGGGAACTAAAAATAATACAAAAACTATCACCAGCAATTCACCAAGCACAAGGGCTGCATCACTGAATGAAGACCTATATCCCACTCTACTTCCACAGAAGACACATATTCTTTGGAACCTTCTTTTCTGCTTATTTTCTGCTGACACCTTTACTTCTTCCATTCTTCCAATGATAACAGTAGTGGAGAGAAGGTATAATCCTGAAAGAAAGAGCATATACATATATATAGATATAGATATAGTTAGATAGATAAAAGTGAGTGTGCTTTAGCTTTAGGGTAACAGAAAGAGACACCCTTTTGGAGAAACTACAGAATTAGAAATTTTATCTAAAGACACCATTTTGCCTCGTTGAAAAGAACTTGGCTGGACAAGACCCTTCTCCATCTTCTTCTATTTATTTATTTTTTTGTCAACTCTCTAATCACTGCTTCTAATAATAAATAATCTTAATATAATGCGCTGACCAATCACCACAACAATTCTGCACACTATGCTGAATTACCGTGCAAGGAATGTCTTTGTTCAATCAAAACCAAGCTATGTTGAACTTTAGAAGCAACTGTTACCTCCATTCAATCAAATCAAACGTTCCTTCTTTATTTTAAAGTAAAACTATATTTAATTCCATTCACTGTTTACCGTGTCGATACGAATGGTAACAGTTGTAGATGTTGACGACAAAAAATGTCATATACTTCGTAGAGTTGAATATGTGAATCTAACTAATTTGCAAATTTTCCTTTGTAAATGGATGTTGACATGTGAAATAAGGGTATCATTGCAATAAGTCCCTATTCACTCCAAAAAAAAAAAAGTTTAATTACTGAGATATGACAGTTACTTTTATTTAGATGTGTCAGTTTGGTATTCATTTTTAAAAATGTGTCAATTGAGTCCTAACTTTTGAAAAGATGCTTCAATTAGGTCATTTTTAGCAAAAAATTATTAACACCGTTAACGGTATTGATATTTAAAATGACTTCCAAAATTAAATATTGATACTTATATTAGAATTTCGTGGCAAAAGTCATGAATTAAGTTAACGGCTTTAATAAGTTTTGTGTGAAAGGGATATGATTAAGACACTTTTTCAAAATTGGGACTAGATTAACATATTTTTAAAAGCGGATACCAAACTGACACATCTGAAAATAATGAGTATCATCCGACTAATTAAAAAAAAAGTACAAGGCATTTCTTCAACTATTAACTATTGGCAAAATCTTTAAAACTGATAATTTTTTATAGTCTAAGCATCCAATAAAACACCCGTACACAATAAATACTTACACACTTTATATACAACAACAATAAATACCAAATATCTAATAAAGAGATAGAGTAAATTAAGTTTATTTTTTAATTTTCTTAAGAGTAGAATATATTTCTGACCCAACCAAAATATGAGTTTTATTCTCTCTAACTTTTGTGTTTATCTACTTTTTAACGATTGTTCAACTAAAATATTGCACTATTTTCTTATTTTTTGTAGATAATCACCTACGTTCTTAAAAAATATAGTATGTGGTTAAATTGGTTGATCACCAACCTTACATAGCCTAGGGGTTTCTTCCTACACCTCCATACAACTTGTCATAAATATTTATATTCTGATATATATAATTTTGAATATATTTTTTATTCCAAATTTATATTTTAAAATATACAATAAATTTTAAATTATATAATTTAAAATATAAATGTATTTTAGATTATACCATTTGAAATACAATTTTTATATTTCGGGTTTTCTGATTTCCTAAATACGAAAAATTATATTCTGGGTTATATTTTCAATAATACAAAATAAAAAAATATATTTCAAATTGTATATTCTAGAATAGAAAATTTATATCCTAAATTATATAATTCAAAAATAACAAAATATCATATTGAGGAGAAATTTTTGGAATACAGGAAGAAGATGCTGATAGGCTAACATGTGTAGGTCCACATTAAATGGGCCAAGTAACACCAAATTTTGGCCCGTGTACATTACATGTTAATGTTGAAGAAGAACTACTAACTGTAGCATATTGTAGATTCTCAAAATAAATTCAATCCATCTTTATTTTATTTTTTTTCTTTTTATCTTCAGAAGATGGCTACTCTTCCCACAAAATAAAGAGAGACACAAGAGCTAGAAAGCAGCCATTTGAGGGTAATTCAAGTTTAAGCTTCTTTTATTTAGGTTTCTGGTATCAAAATGGTACGATTCCCAAGTATTATGAGAATTTAGAAGCATATTGGATGATGAATTTGATTCTGTGTTTTTGTGCAGTGCTACCTAAAATCATACCATAAAAGTGTAATGTGTTTCAATGATGGAGGTACTGGCACCAATTAGTTGCCGACAGATGAATTTCTTAACATCAAATTGTGTATTGTTGTACTAAGATCAGTGAATGTGCGTATTAATGTGAAACATGAGCGATGGAATCATCAACTGGGTGCCAGTATCGGTTGAAAAACCAAACGGAATCAGCCTCCACAGCAACTCCATCATGATTTCGGTTCCAGCTGTAGTGAGCATGTGTTCGGTTCTTTATGTCAAATATGGCATGTCCAAAGCTGGCTTCTCGGAATGCAGAATACTCTGGTTGTGGTTCTGTCATGCTGCAGTTCAAATGTTGTTCAACCTTAATGACACAAAAGTAAGGAAAAATGTGACAAGAATCATCATGTTACGTTCAATGAGCATACTTGGTTGCTAAGCCTTCAAGGTTTCCTCCATCACCAATGGTGATATACACAGGAGCTGATTGATCTTTTATAGGAGTGCAGACGCCATTTACAACGTTGTATGCAATGTTAGAAACACGTTCCTGATACATAGCAACACATCAATCATATACTGATTCCAAAGAGAATATGGAATCACAAATTTTAGGAACAGAATATGTTTCCAAGCTTGAAAGCAAGCCTAATGGTACATGATTATTGATACTGGTGGCTTTCAGAAGCATTAGAAATTTCAAGTTTTAGCACTTACAGATCGTTCATAGGCATGGACATGACCAGCAAACACAACATCAACCTTGTACTGCACAAACCAGGCTTCGTACATTACTCTCATTGTTTCCCCTTCCATGTAGTGATAATTGTAGCTGTTGTACCAAGGTGAATGCATGAGAACAATCAACCAAGGAGTCTCTGTTCTGTTAACTTTCGGTAGCTCCTGTTCAAGCCATTTATACTGTGGTGTATATTTGCCTGAGAATAACCAAGATTATTATAACAAAGGGCTACCAATTTCAAAGCAGTGGCATCATGGATTAGGTGTGCATTTAATCCAATAAAAAAACAGAGTGGCGGAAGAAAGCAACTTAACTTTCTACGTTTGAACTATTAACTTGACATACACACACAGATTATTAAGGTAAGTGTCGTTGGTCAGTAATTTAGGACACCGACATCATGCTTTTAGATAAACAGCAACAGTGCACATTAAGTTGATACACACATATAGATACAGACCTAAGAGCCGAAATTATTGAGCATAATTTTATTTTTCTGCTGTAAATTAAAGCTAATTGCTAAGTGAAGTTATTACAAAACAGAAATGAGTTAACCTGAAATCAAAGAATTAACCAATGTTCTCTACAAAAGTAGGAATCATGTACAAGATGTGGAGGGCATTACCATAAGCTGAATATGAGGACAAGACAATAATGTGTGCTGAAGCTCTCTTGATAGAATACCAGAAGGGTGAACTGCTCTCAGATGCTTTGTAAGGAACATGGTAACGGTTGGTGAAAGGCTTGAAAGGTACGGTTTCACCCTGCAACAAAGTGTTCATCTATGTTAAAAACTCACCTCTTATCAAGATTTGGACTGGAAAATGCATTACACCAAAGTTAAAAATTATCTTTGAGAGAAAACAAAGAAGTTTTTCAGATAATTAAAACCAGATAAAGTGAATTGGTTTGAGTAGCTTACAAGTTCTGGAGCAAAATCAATTTCATGGTTCCCTGCAGTCCAAATCCATGGTTGATATGCAACACTTCTTTCTGTAAACCTTCCCCAAGTATCCCACCTTACATTATCATGATTCGGATAGTTATCAGCATAAGAGAGGTCTCCAACAAACAGTACAGTTTCTCCTTTTCTTGGACTCAATTCATAGTGAGTAAGAGTCACATTTGAATCAAAACTCTGACCAAGATCCCCTACAAATAATGCCACACCAGTTTACAATAAACATATTGGCCTATTAGGACACAGACATGTAGCACCGTTTATCTCAAATTAATGGTAAATAAATGTTCAACCATTCATGGTAGTAAAAAGACCCTATACTATATTGTAGTGTTACCTATGAGACCAAATGTGTATGGTACATCAGGGCCAATTTCTGGTGGAGTTACGAACCAAAACTGTCGTGTTGTGTTCCGAAGTCCAACTTCATAGTAGTATTTGGTGTTATACTGCCACAAAAGAAGCACATATATCAAAAGTTGATTCACAAAATTTTTTCTTTTCTCTCACAAGCTTCTCTGCCTTGGCGTGCATCTGGACAACAAAGAACATAACAATGAAAAATGGAAAAGAGAAGTACCTCTAAATCTCTGATAGTGGTGTGGTGAATAAAGCCAGAAGAGTAATTGAAGAACCTGTAAGTAACAATTTCTCCTTCTGCAATCTTCTTCTTCCCACTCTTCTCACTCCAGTAACGCACTTCACTCGAACCCGGTTCATCCATCGTCACCCATGACACTATCATTCCCCTCCCCACAAGGTCACCTTGCGTTATATGAACCTTAATACACACCACCCATTACCATTGATTCAATTCAAACAAAAGAAAACTCCGAAAGGGTATAGAGTATGTACCTGCTGAGGAGCATTATAACCAGGAGGAACTGAAAACACATCACTGTGAAGTGGCATATCCACAGTCTTCTCTGTTTTCCTAGTGAAGGAGCTGCTTGAGCCTCCATTACACACCACAAACACATTCAGAACCAAAGTTAAAGCTAAGAGACCCTCCACAGCACCCATTTTGCTCAAACCCTCTGATCCTACTGATCCAGGAATATAACAAGGAATGGCATATAACAAGGAATATTCAGATTAGGGGTCAACGTGACAATGGGCCCATGAAGCTTGCAACGTTGTCCATAGTTTCCTTTCGGTTTAATTAAGACAGTGATTGATAACAGTAATAATAATGTATGATGATAAAATATTCAAGGATCCATGTTCTTATCAGGTCTCGTGTCTCTCTATCTATCACACTCGCACACTTATTCATCTTTTTTCTCTTTCTCTCTTTCTCTCTTTCTCTTCCATCTCACATGAAAAGAAATTGTTCGCTAGATTTCTGTGTTTGTTTCAAGCGAATTAGTCTTTGTGAGGAAAGTGAGACGTTAACGATTGTGAAAGGAGAGGTAGACACAATCCATTAACATTATTTTTTATTTCTATTTATAAATATTTTATAATTATTTATTGACTAACCTTTAAATTTATTATAGATTTAATTTCTTCGTACTTATTATATTTACTTTGTTACGTGTTTGCTGATAAAAATAAATTAAAATTTTGTCATATATTTTTTCGTCTTTTTGATTTGATTATCTGGTTATTGTCTCTTAAATGAAATTTTCTAAATTTTAGATCTTTAACCTCAATATATGACATTATAGAAAATATTTGTAGTTATTTTAAACAAAATTTAACATATGTGATAGGATATTGATTAATATCTCTCGTACTAATAGGATTGATTACTTTTATTATAGCATGAAATTATGTATACGTCCAATCATATAAAATGTATACTTAAAAGGAATTATTAAAATAAATCAAAATCGTAAAAAGTTCAATTTGGATCTTCTCAATAAAACGAAAAGTAATGAAAGGTTAAAAAATAATTAAGGAATTCAAACAAAATAAATAAAGGATATTAAAAGGAAGCATTTGTTGTGATGAAAAAGAAATTGATAAAATTAGTTTGACCAATATAAAAACGATAGGTTTCATTAAATATCTTTGATAACTTCTTTCAGTTGTATGTTATTTATGTTATTATTTTGTTATAATTTTTTGTTTTTTCTATTTTCTCTTTATATTCATGAATATTTCATTTTTATAAAATTATTTTATCTTTTAGGGACGAACAAAATTAATCTAACTACATTTAACTATAATTATCTTTATTATATTAAAGTAACAAAAAAATCTAAACTATTTATAACAAAAATTAAATATTAAAGCGGAAAAAATAAATTATTTATAATAAAAATTAAACAGTATTATTTTTAAAAAATTGAACTTCTATCGATTTACTACTTACTAATTGAATTGTGTATTCTATTTGTTTCTTTTTCTTGGATAACCTCATACTCTAAACATTGTGCACACTCCATTTTTAATTCAATCACCACCATTGAGACAATGATCATGAGCTTTTCATCCCCGTTACTATCGTAAAAGGCCATGCCGCCTTTATCCCTTGCTCTCGTTGTCCCACCTTACCACATTCACTGCAATTCTAATACTTTACACCCCACCCAACTGGTATGTCTTCTTTTGAACCTTAACCCTAACATTACCTTCTCTTCTCTTATGTGTCTTTTGCATTCTTCTCATCTTTTTATTCTCAATGCTTTGCCACTCCCATTTCACCTTTTTGTTTCTCATCTCATAATATTTTTCTATTTTTCCTAAATATTTATGTTTTTACCAATTTCGAAACTCTATGTTCTTCACTTTGACAAAATAGTTATTTGTGTGAAAGATTCACATACCAATTGAATCTTGTCCTTTAAATTCCAAAATTTATTTATGTTACTGTTTATACACTTGTTATATTTAATTTGGAGAAAAGTATTATGTTTACGATTGTGGTGTTGGTCCTGAAAAGACTTGGGTGTGAAATTTTTTACGCACATTATAAAGTGAAATTTTCCTTTAAATTCATCATTAAGGGTTAATGTTCTCCTTTTTTTTTTCAATGTGTTTTAAAATTCAACACGTTCGGTTCGGTTCGTGTGATTATACTTAGATTCATCTCATCAACAAGAGATCATACTTCGATTAGTGTGAACTAATTTATTGGAAGAAAGATTTTTAAAAAATGTGTCATCAACATAAATAATACATGACAATATATGATATAACTAAATAGTGTTATGCTTGTTCAATGAATATTATTTTTTATAATTCAATGTATTTTTGTTTTCTTCGATAGTTGAATGAATATCATTTTCAAGCTTATTTAAATTTGATTTCTTCTATATTAATTGATTCCAAAGTTTATAATTTAATTTTTAAGTAAAATTTCAATTTTTTTCACATTTTTATATCTATGTAACAATTAAATTTTAATCTTATAGTATTCCCACGTATATTCACTATTTAAATATAATTTATGCATATTTTCAATAAAATAAACTCAATAGCTTATTATTAATTATTTATCCAACATTTGAAACACGCAAATTTTGAACTTCTCCATCAATCAATTTAACGTTGATGACAAAGAATTAATAAATTATCAAGAAAAATAACCTAATTTTCTTTACAACTTTATTCTAAACAGTTATTCGAAAAATTAAAATGTAGCATATCATAGATTTTCACAATAAATTCCATCAATCTTTATTTATTTTCTATTATCTTTTTAACTCCAAAAGATGACTACTCTTAACATAGTCAGAAACCAGGCATTTGAGGGTAATTCAAGTTCAAGCTGCTTTTATTTAAGTCTTTTGCATTATGAGAATTTAGAAGAACACTGCATTATGCATTTGACACGAACTGTTACGATCAAAGTATACAGAGTTTCAGAACAGAAGCTCGCAATTTGTATTCATCAACTGTGACAGAGATTCATAGACATGGAAGATCAATGTTGGTGGTTTTGCCACCAAATAGTTACCGACTGAAGAATTTATTGACATCAAATTATGCATTGTTGTACAAAGATCAGTGAATATGCGCTTCAATGTGAAACCTGAACGGTGGAATCATCAACTGGGTGCCAGTATCGGTTGAAAAACCAAACGGAATCAGCCTCCACAGCAACTCCATCTTGATTTCGGTGCCAACTGTAGTGAGCATGGGTTCGGTTCTTTATGTCAAATACGGCATGTCCAAAACTGGATTCTCGGAATGCAGAATACTCTGGTTGTGGTTCTGTCATGCTGCAGTTCAAATGTTGTTCAACCTTAATAACATAAAAGTAAGGAAAAATGTGACAAGAATCATCATGTTACGTTCAATGAGCATACTTGGTTGCTAAGCCTTCAAGATTTCCTCCATCACCAACAGTGATATATACAGGAGCTGATTGATCTTTTATAGGGGTGCAAATGCCATTTACAACGTTGTATGCAATGTTAGAAACACGTTCCTGATACATAGCAACACATCAATCATATACTGATTCCAAAGAGATCATGGAACCTTAAATTTTAGGAACATAATATGTTTCCAAGCTTGAAAGCAAGCCTAATGGTACATGATTGATACTGGTGGCTTTCAGAAGCATTAGAAATTTCAAGTTTTAGCACTTACAGATCGTTCATAGGCATGAACATGACCAGCAAACACAACATCAACCTTGTTCTCCACAAACCAGGCTTCGTACATTACTCTCATTGTTTCCCCTTCCATGTAGTGATAATTGTAGCTGTTGTACCAAGGTGCATGCATGAGAACAATCAACCATGGAGTCTCTGTCCTGTTAACTTTCTTTAGCTCCTTTTCAAGCCATGTATATTGTGGCGTATATTTGCCTGAGAATAACGTTGATTAGCTTAACAAAAGTGCTACCACTTTCAAAGTAATATGCAAAAGACATAGGAGTGCATTACCATAGGCTGAATATGAGGACAACACAATGATGTGTGCTGAAGCTCTCTTGATAGAATACCAGAAGGGTGAAGTGCTCTGAGAAGCTTTGTATGGAACATGGTAACGGTGGGTGAAAGGCTTGAAAGGTACGGTTTCACCCTGTAACAAAGTGTTCATCTATCTTAAAAACTCTATTCTTACCAAGATTTGGACTGGAAAATGCATTACATTACAATTTATTGTTGAGAAAAACAAAGAGAAGTTTTTCAGATAGTTAAAACAAAATGGAGTCAAATCGCATTAGAAACTTACAAGGTCTGGATAAAAATCAAGTTCATGGTTCCCCACAGTCCAAATCCATGGTTGATATGCAACACTTCTTTCTGTAAACCTTCCCCAAGTATCCCACCTCACATTATCATGATTCGGGTACCGATCCGCATAAGAGAGATCTCCAACAAACAATACAGTTTGTCCCTTTTTTGGACTCGATTCATAGTGAGAAAGCGTCAAATTTGAATCCAAACTCTGACCAAGATCCCCTACGAATAATGCCACACCAGTTTATCACAAACATATTGTTGGCCTATTAGGACACAGACATATAGCACCTTTTATGTCTCAAATTAGTGCTAAATAAATGTTCAACCATTCATGGTAATAAAAAGACCATATACTATATAGTAGTGTTACCTATGAGACCAAATGTATATGGTACATCAGGGCCAATTTCTGGTGGAGTTACAAACCAAAACTGTCGTGTTGTGTTCCCAAGTCCAACTTCATAGTAGTATTTGGTGTTGTACTGTCCCAAAAGAAGCACACATATCAGCAATTGATTCACGAACAAAAATGCTCTTTTTCTTTTTTCTCACAAGCTTCTCTGCCATGGCATTCATGTGGACAAAAAGCAACACATGATTTAAATAATGGAAAGGAGAAGTACCTCCAAATTTCTGATGGTGGTGTGATGAATAAACCCAGATGAATAATTTGACAAGAACCTATAAGTAACAAATTTTCCTTCTGCAATCTTCTTCTTCCCACTGTTCTCACTCCAGTATCGCACTGCACTCGAACCCGGTTCATCCATCGTCACCCATGACACTATCATTCCCCTCCCCACAAGGTCACCTTGCGTTATATGAACCTTAATACACACCACCCATTATCATTGATTCAATTCAAACTAAAGAAAACTCCGAAAGGGTATAGAGTATGTACCTGCTGAGGAGCATTATAACCAGGAGGAACTGAAAACACATCACTGTCAATTGGCATATCCCTTGATTTCTCGGTTTTCCTAACGAAGAAGCTGCTTGTGCCTCCATTACACACCACAACCACGTTCAGAACCAAAGTTAAAGCTAAGAGACCCTTCACAACACCCATTTTGCTCAAACCCTTTTATGCTACTGATCCAAGTCAAAACACTCGATGAAGCTTGTTAATTGTTATGACTGGTATATAACAGGGAAAATTCGGATTAAGGGTCAACGTGACAATGGGACCATGAAGCTTGGAACGTTGTCCTTAGTTTTCTTGCGGTTTAGTTATGGCAGTGACTGATAACAGTAATAATAATGTAATGACGGTAAAATAATTTTCTTTAAGTCGACGTGAAATTTTTAACACACTCCTCTCAGATCGGGTTATATATTATTAGTCTATTAGGGATGGAACTGAATGTTCAAAAAAATTCAGTTATAATAGACTTTGAAAATAATAACTTTGATACCATGTTAAGAAGTGAACTTTAAACTTATTTCAACTCCACCAAATCGACTTGTAAAGTGAGATTTGCACCATATTTATATAATACAAAATTGTCTTATCTCTAGTACAAAATTGTCTTTATCTCTAGATGACGTATAATTTCCATAATACTCAAGGATCCGTGTTCTATCAGGTCACATTGTTCCCTAGATTTTTGTTGCGATAATTGACGTTGACTGAAAAAGTTGACTTTGAAGATAGAGGTGAAGACTTAATTTGCAACGTATGGTTGAGAATAGATTGTGGAATGGCGATCACACCATTCAAGTTGATCGAATGAACCTTATAACCCTACCAAAAGACTTTTTACTCTTTTGGTTTTAATGTTTTGGTCCCCACGTCCATGAGCAAAAACATTGTGCATGCAACTACACATTTATTGTTCATAAAATTAGTAACACTTTATGTTAAAATGTTAAGGTTATATTTATAGTATTAATTAATAACAGGATGATTGCAAACGCTGTCTAAATCACTTTTCCTCTATAAATCACTGTGTAAACAAATCAAAAGTAACAAGTTTGAAAATTAGTGGGACAAATTGCAAACAACTTTTTTATAGGTACTAAAACAACGTTCTATATATTTTAGAAGAAAAAGAAATATTTTACTCTTTTCTTAATTTTTGTAGATAACCACTTCTCTTTTTTTTTTAAATTATAGTATGTGGTTAAATTGTTTGGTCCAAACTCGAGCTTACACAAAATTGAATAAACTCATTATTGCTTTCTGCACTTCATCAAATATTTCCCTGCACCCAATGATATAAGAAAAAGGGTTTTGCCAGAAAAAAGGGTTTTGCTAACCAGTGGGCACTGGGGTAGGGAATTACATAGAAGAGTGAATAGCGAGAGGAAAACAGAACATATCGACAAACAGTAAAATTTAGGGTCAATTTAGTGTTTTTGTGCACAGAAACACCCATTAATTCTGTGTTTTTCAGCAGTGCTACCTAAAGAAGCACGCAATTTGTATTTATCAACTGTGACAGAGATTGAGATACAGTGATAATCAATGTTGGTGGTATTGGCACCAATTTGTTGCCCTCTGATGAATTTTCTGACATCAAATTATGCATTATCGTACTAAGATCAGTGATGTGAGCGTCAATGTGAAACCTGAACGGTGGAATCATCAACTGGGTGCCAGTATCGGTTAAAAAACCAAACGTGATCAGCTTCCACAGCCACTCCATCTTGATTTCGGTTCCAGCTGTAGTGAGCATGTGTTCGGTTCTTTATGTCAAATATGGCATGTCCGAAGCTGGCTTCTCGGAATGCAGAATACTCTGGTTGTGGTTCTGTCATGCTGCAGTTCAAATGTTGTTCAACCTTAATGACACAAAAGTAAGGAAAAATGTGACAAGAATCATCATGTTACGATCAATGAGCTTACTTGGTTGCTAAGCCTTCAAGGTTTCCTCCATCACCAATTGTGATATACACAGGAGCTGATTGATCTTTTATAGGAGTGCAGACGCCATTTACAACGTTGTATGCAATGTTAGAAACACGTTCCTGAAACATACCATGTAGTGATAGAGATTATTGAAGTGCATTTGTGTAATATTTTTGTTGGTTTTACATGAATTTTAGAAACAGAAGCTGACATTTACTTGAACGTTTCCAAGTTTGAATGCAAGCCTAATGCTACATGATTCATACTGGTGGCTTTCAGAAACATTAGAAATTTCGAGTTTTAGCACTTACAGATCGTTCATAGGCATGGACATGACCAGCAAAGACAACATCAACCTTGTACTGCACAAACCAGGCTTCGTACATTACTCTCATTGTTTCCCCTTCCATGTAGTGATAATTGTAGCTGTTGTACCAAGGTGAATGCATGAGAACAATCAACCATGGAGTCTCTGTCCTGTTAACTTTCGGTAGCTCTTGTTCAAGCCATGTATATTGTGGCGTATATTTGCCTGAGAATAACCAAGATTATTATAACAAAAGGGCTACCATTTTAAAAGTAGTGATGTTGGTCAAGAACTTAAGGACACCAACATCATGCTTTACATAAACAATAAAATTCCACATTAAGTTGATACATAGATAATTCTAAGAGCCGAGTTCGTTTGAAATCATAGAATTAAGCAGTGTTCTCTAGAAAAGTATGTACGATGCAAAAGACATAGGAGGGAATTACCATAAGCTGAGTATGAGGACAAGACAATGATGTATGCTGAAGCTCTCTTGATAGAATACCAGAAGGGTGAAGTGCTCTCAGATGCTTTGTAAGGAACATGGTAACGGTGGGTGAAAGGTTTGAAAGGTACGGTTTCACCCTGTAACAAAGTGTTCATCTATGTTAAAAACTCATCTCTTACCAAGATTTGGTCTGGAAAATGCATTACATGATAATTTATTGTTGAGAAAAACAAAGAGAAGTTTTCCAGATAATTAAAACCAGATAAAGTGAATTTGTTTGAGAAGCTTACAAGTTCTGGAGCAAAATCGATTTCATGGTTCCCTGCAGTCCAAATCCATGGTTGATATGCAACACTTCTTTCTGTAAACCTTCCCCAAGTATCCCACCTCACATTATCATGATTCGGGTAGTTATCAGCATAAGAGAGATCTCCAACAAACAATACAGTTTGTCCCTTTTTTGGACTCAATTCATAGTGTGTAAGAGTCACATTTGAATCAAAACTCTGACCAAGATCCCCTACAAATAATGTCACACCAGTTTACAACAAACATAAACATATAGCACCTTTTATCTCAAATTAATGCTAAGTAAATGTTCAACCATTCATGGTAGTAAAAAGACCATATACTATATAGTAGTGTTACCTATGAGACCAAATGTGTATGGTACATCAGGGCCAATTTCTGGTGGAGTCACAAACCAAAACTGTCGTGTTGTGTTCCCAAGTCCAACTTCATAGTAGTATTTGGTGTTATACTGCCCCAAAAGAAGCACACATACCAGCAATTGATTCACAAATAAAAATGCCCTTTTGCTTTTTTCTCACAAGCTTCTCTGCCATGGCATTCATGTGGACAAAAAGCAACACAAGATTTAAACAATGGAAAAGAGAAGTACCTCCAAATGTTTGATGGTGGTGTGATGAATAAACCCAGAAGAGTAATTGAAGAACCTATAAGTAACAATTTCTCCTTCTGCAATCTTCTTCTTCCCACTGTTCTCACTCCAGTAACGCACTTCACTCGAACCCGGTTCATCCATCGTCACCCATGACACTATCATTCCCCTCCCCACAAGGTCACCTTGCGTTATATGAACCTTAATACACACCACCCATTACCATTGATTCAATTCAAACAAACGAAAACTCCGAAAGGGTAAAGACTATGTACCTGCTGAGGAGCATTATAACCAGGAGGAACAAAAAAAACATCACTGTCAAGTGGCATATCCACAGTCTTCTCGGTTTTCCTAGTGAAGGAGCTGCTTGAGCCTCCATTACACACCACAAACACATTCAGAACCAAAGTTAAAGCTAAGAGACCCTCCACAACACCCATTTTGCTCGATCCTACTGATGCAGGTCCCAACACTGATGAATGTGCTAATAATATACTAATAATAAGGGTTTACTAAATGTTATGAATGGCATATAACAAGGAATATTCAGATTAAAGGTCAACGTGACAATGGGACACTGAAGCCAACGTTGTCCATAGTTTTCTTCAAAAAAAAACACAAGAAACCGCGGAGTCTGCGATAACCGCATGGACCGAAAAAACGAGCCAATGTAGTACTGGTAAAGTAATTATTATTGTAAAATATCTATATCAGTAATATTCATGGATCCGTGTTCCTATCAGGTCACATCATGCATGTATATTTCTATCGGTTCTCTCTCTGATTCTCTTACACGCATACGCTTATTCATCTTTCTTTTCTCTCTCTCTCTTCACACGTGAAAAGGAAAGATTTTTGATGCAATTTGTGTCGATGATGGCTGAAAAAGTTGACTTTGAAGATAGAGAGGTGCAAAAAGTATTTTGCTTTGGGAATAGATTTGGAAATGGCGTTCATTCACACCATTGAAGGTGCCCCGAATGGACCGGACAACCCCACTAACACTATGAAGCACTGTTCTATATTTGGGATCAAACGTTCTTTGGGAATCTTTTTTTAGTCGTTTTTAGATTATATTCACTCGTTGTGTTTTTCGATGTCACTCTCAAAATACATAGGGTCACACCAAATCAAATCATCACTCTTACCCAAAAATTTCAATTGACCATATAATTTTCCATATAATTTTTCTTTCTGAGGCATCTATAAATTTTTATTTTAGTGTTAAATATGTTTTTTTTTAACTTTTATTAAAAAATAGAAATATTTTTTTGAATTTTGGACTAATTTTATTTTAATTTAGAAATGTATGTATTTAATATTTTTAACTAATTTTTTTTAAAATTTATTTAACGTTTTAAACAGATTTTATGAAATTTATTCCCATTATTTAACTCATTTTTATCAATTCAATATTATCTGAGAAACACGTTCAAAGGATTAAATAAATCTAACAAAATACAATATTTTGTTAAAAATATTAAATTCATCCATTTCTTATATATAAATGATAAATTGATTTAAAATTTTAAGAAAAGACTAATTCTAATTTTGGTTAAATATATTTTTGGTTTCTCCAGTTTCAGTGAAATTTGGAATTAGTCTCTCTTCAACATTTATGACCAATTTAGTCTTTCATTTTTAAAAAGGGTTAAATATGTTTTTGGTCCCTTAACTTTCAGTGAATTTTGGAAGTAGTCCATTTTGAAACTTTGAACCAATTTAGCCCTTCATCTTTTGAAATACGTGGATTTAGTCCTTTTAATCAAATTTTGTTAAGTTTAGTTGACATTTCAAGCGCGTTTCACAATTGTATTTGACTTAACATTAAAACAAAAATGTGTCAAACAGTATAAACAACTCAAATACAATCATAAAATGCGTACGAAACATCAAATAAACCTAACAAAATTTGATTAAAAGCACTAAATCTACATATTCCGAGAGATGAAGGACTAAATTGGTCTAAAGTTTCAAAATGGACTAATTTCAAAATTCATCGAAAGTTAAGGGACCAAAAACATATTTAACCCTTTTCAAAATGCATGAATTTAATCATTTTAACCAAATTTTGTTAAGTTTATCTGACGTTTCAAGCATATTTGATGATAGTATTTGAATTGTTTACATTGTTTGACACATTTCTGCCTCGATGTTAACTCAAATGTTATCATCAAATGCGTTTAAAATGTCAAATAAACTTAACAAAATTTGATAAGAATGACTAAATCCACGTATATTTAAAGATAAATGACTAAATTGGTATAAAGTTTCGAAGATAGACTAATTCTAAAATTCACTTTGGACCAAAAAATATATTTAACCTTCTAATTTTTACTAAGAATTAAAATAAATACTTAACTCTTTATTTAATTTTAAACATGTAAAAATGATATTCACCACATCTTGTTATTAAATTTTGTTATGAGAAACTTCTTTTCTATTTATATCCACCTTTAAAAAAAAAAGGTTACACAATATATCTTTGTGTACATAAATAGTCAACCTTGAGAAAATAGTATTTTAGACTCAATTTCTTACCTTTATCGCGCATGCTATGCTACCGAATTCTGATGCGATTTATATTTTTTTCCTCATTTTCTAATCAAGTTATATTGATTGTTATTTTTAATTTTTTTTAAACAATTACATGAATTTGTTTGATAGTTAATATATTTAGTATAATTTTAACAAAAATGACGTGGAAATAATTAATTAATATTGTAAAACATTTTAATGAGAGTTAAGAGTTTATGATTAATGATTATTAATATTGAATTTCAAATTTTGAGTATTATGAAAAATGCTATAAGATATAATTATGAGTAATAAAAGTAATTTATACTTATTTTCAAATTATGCTTACGCAAAAATAATAAAAATATTTATAATACGGAGACTTAAATTTTAAATACAAGTTTTGAAATGGTGATTTAAGTTATTATATAATAAGTTATAAAGTCGAAAACGATTATTAATTTAAATCATACATAATAATAATAATAATAATAATAATAATAATAATAATAATAATTTTAGTCTGAAATTTAAATGTGGTTAAGAATATTATATAGTGAGTTATAAAGTTAAACATGTTTATTTAAATGATGTTTTGAGTATTAACAATTGATATTAGTAATTTAAATATGTGTGAATAAATTTTTTAATTAAATTATTAATTTTTTGCTATTAGATTTATTAATAACAGATTTAATGGTACACGCAAAATATTATAGCACATTATTGAGATAAACTATTACGTACGTATTTATTTCTATCTTCGTATTTAATTTAAAAAATTAAATATTATGGATAGTAATACTATATATACATTTATTTATTGTCAAAATTAAATTAAACTGAAAGAATATTGGATGCTTAAGTTAACTACTAAAGGAAACAACTAACCGAAACCCGCTAAAAAATTCTGAAAAAAAAATATTGTGAATTAGAAATATCACGGGTTTATTGAATCGTGATTAAAAAAAATAATCGTGATTAAAAAACAATTAAGAAAGAAAAAAGTCTAATTATGACTTAGGTAACAGACAAGATCCCGTTTAAAATGTACTGTTTCATGATAAAGGAAATAATATATATTTTTCCTATCATTGAAGAGATTCGTTATCAACACATTTATATAAAAAAATGAAAATATCTATTTGAATTTAAAGGTTTAAAGATTTTTTTTTTTATATTTGATTCATTATAGTCATTTTTATCTGAATAACACTGTCATATATCATTCCATTTCTATCACGAATATTAAGTAAATTTTATATTTATACTCCTTAATCAACAATTTTACGGTAAACTTTGTTTATTTCATTAAAAATTATTCTCAAACACATAAATTTAAAGTCATAACTAATCAACAAGTTTATGATACATTTTTGTGGTGCACGTTGTTGCATATAAAATTGTCCCATGCGGTTGGTTCTATTTCATTATTTATTCATGTAACATTTTTCAATTGAGAGTTTCAGTTTAATTATTGAATGAGGAATCTTTTAGCTAGCCATTTCACAAACATTGTTTCCTTAGTTTAAATTACTCAAATTCTAGAACGGTTAAATACTCATTTTGTCTTTATTGTGTTTGTTCAATTCTTTTTTTACATTTTATTATATTTTTATTTTTATTAATTTTCATCAATTTAGTAATTTTTGTTAATAGTGTTTAAAGGAAATTAAAAAAAAATTAAAAAATCAGAAGTTAATACATGAAAAGTACTGTTCCCTAAGTTAATTATTTAAATATGATTGGAAAAATAAACTAAATTAATCAAAATTGACGAAAATAAAAATATAACTAAACATAATTAAAGGTAAAACGAAAATAAAAATCAAATTAAACAAACGTAAACAAAATAAAGATCAAATATTTATTTAAATCTTCTAAAAATATAAAAGAAACATATTCATATGTAATTATTGATACGAAGGAACTCAAAAAGAAAATAATAATTGATTCTAATATAATTTTTAGTTAAGAAAAAATTATCGACAAAAAATTACACTAATAAATTGAGACAAATTCACAAAAATGATCGATATAATTTAAATTTAAATTAAGACAATAAATTTATAAATATTTATATAATATTCATCTTTTTTTATCTATTATAAATATGTAAAACTCAGATTTAAGACTTGCCATCACAGATGACCATAATATAGGTAACTTTTTATTGCTTCACCAATTCAATTACAACTATTGTACATCAGAAGCTAAAACAGAAGATACAACTCCATCACTTCAATAGTTAACGAGCTAAATCTTCTGCAAAATATAGAAACTAAAACTTAAGAAAGAAGAAGCTAAACCTTAAGTAACAGAACTCTAATAAATTCATCACAGAATAATTAATCTGTCACAGTTACTGTGTGCTGCATCTGCATCTGCTGCATGTTACGATCAATAATTAAATCCTCCTGGTTGGTCTCGCGTCAAAATTCTAACTTCTACACAGAACCAAGCACACATAATTTTTCAGTTTCTAATTCATTTCACCACATATTATACATGTATATGATATGAATATCAACGAAAAAAAATGTTAAGAACGGAACTTTAAGCCTAATTTAATCCCATAAAATCTTTCAAACGTAGGACTAGACATTAATAAATAATCTGATAACCGATCAAACATGTTCATAAATTTTTCGATAGCGAATAATACAATAGGCCGAACAAATATCAAATCTTGTTAAGATTGACTATAACTATGACTCTGATACCATGTTAAGAAGTGGACTTAAAATTTAACTCAATCTTGCAAAATCGACTTGTAAAATGAGTTTGTTGGAAGTTCTACATCGACTAAAGATAAAGTCAATTCATAGTATATAAGTGAGGTGCAAATCTCACTTTACAAATTGGTTTTATGGGATTGAGTTAGGTTTAAAGTTCACTTCTATCGGAGTTTCTTCCTGTTAAGAAGAATATCAAAGAGCAAATACACTTACGAGATTTTGATGGCTGAGGCAAAGCTTGAGACTTATCATTACCGGTCCACCGAACGAGACGCTTTGCCATTTTGCCAAATTTCAGAGAAAGAAAAAAATCAAAACATGAAGCCATCTTCTTCAAAAGTTGTATATGTATGCTCTGTTTGTACCTTTGAAACTTACAATTGCTTTTATTGCAATTTGCATCAGTATTTATAATTGATCATTCTCAATTCTTTTCTGCTTTCTTCACATGGTTTTTGATTATAATAATAACAACAAACAGTGATAATATGATAAATAATATTTATGTGATTTGAACATGATAGACACGCTCATGCATGAGTTTAGCTCCAAAATTTTAATGCTATAAATTACTATGGACTCGTCAACAAATAATTGAATATATCTTACCATAACCACTGTGCTCGATCGAGTGTGACATGACAGAGAAATAAAACATTTTTTATTCACACATAGGACATTGTTTTTGTTATCTGAAAGTATATATATCACTTTAACATGTAGATATATGAAAAAATATTTTACGTGGACTATTCGATTTTCTCTTTTAAAAGACTTCACCAAACTTCATACTGGTTTTTCTTTGTCTCTGTGTGTTCTTATTCAAGAGAATTCCTCGTTGTTGTCTTGGTCAATACCATGATTAATGTTTTCTTATTCAGGTTTTAGGGCACTCGTATGAACGTAGAATTCTTCTGTTAAAGAAAAATAAACGATAATGATAATTAAATTTTAATAATTTTTTCTTATAATTTGAAATTATATTTTTGAAATGGTTTTGAAATATAAATAAATAAAAAAATATTTATAAAAATTCACGAAATGAGAGAAAATTATATTTTTCAATAATAAATTTATATTAAAATATTAAAATATTATCAAAATTTAGTTATTAAAATATTATTTTTCAATAATAAATTTATATTTTTCATATATTCAGAATAAAATACATAGGCGTGTAGCATGTGAACATATATAATAATATGCACGTATGACAAAACTTCCTTTGTCTTTTTTCCGTTGACTAAACTTTGTTTGTCTTACAATATTAACTATATATGTTTCTAAACTTATGGATAAAAAAAAATGTAAGAAGAAAAAAAAAATGAAAAGTGTATCTCCCCTAGAAAAACTTAGCAATTATAGTTTTATTTTCAATAATATTCTTATTAAAACAAATTAGAATACCATTAGGAAGTAATTAAATATTTATGTAATATAAAATAGAAAGCTATTATGAAAAGTAATTTAAACTTAATTTTTTAACTTATAAAAGGGGTACATACTTTATACCAAAAATGAGTATATATATGCACTCATAGTAGAATTAGAAAATTTGAAGTCAAATTAGGACTTCTTCTTGTTGAGTTGTTGGTTAATGATTTTCACACTATATATCCATTTGCAGCACTCGTTATTTGACAAACGACTTTGATTTATCTCTTTCTATTGGGAACCCTTCAACAAATAGATAGTTTTTTTTTTTTTTTTTTTTATTTT
>Ga0209589_1001109_pt1 | contig 42837 bp, 32 predicted proteins | sample CowpeawhiteBW_FD_187525 | JGI IMG/M metagenome (GOLD analysis project Ga0209589, IMG submission 187525) | Root nodule microbial communities of legume samples collected from California USA - Cow pea white BW (SPAdes) (version 2) | ecosystem: Host-associated > Plants > Roots > Nodule | place: USA...
TTTTTTATATATCATATAATATATATATATATATATATATATATATAATTTTTGTCATGATAGTAGTTTTATTAATATACAAAAAAAAAGTTAATCAGGAAGAAAAATATATTATCCAATATTGTAAAATTATTAATCTATAATATGTTCTTCAAACGAATACTAATGATGAAAAGTTTTGTTTTAAACACACACTATTGAACTTATATCTTTATCTAAATGATTTTGTTTCATTTTCTGTAGAAAGTGAATGAAAGCTATAAAAGTTATGGTAAAGAAATTCCTCATCTCTGTTGCACTTCTACCAATTTAATATAAAAGTAATGTCTATTTCCTCCAATAATTATCTGGTAGCATTTCCCCAAAAGTAACTATCAATAGTTTAGTTCTATCCGAATGAATTTGGTTGTACACGATTTATTATAAGTATCTGTCATACAAATGAAATATCACATCAAATCTAATGTTGTTTCTAACACCCCTTTCCAAATTATAGCAGTCCTTCAACATTAGATATCCACTATACATTATTATTATAAGGTTAAGATTGAAATTTTCACGTTTTAATATATGAGTACGTAAGTTAGTATTAATTTTTTTTGGTTAAGGTTGAAATTTTCACATTCTTAAAAAAAAAAGAACATTTAGTATATGAGTACGTAAGTTTGTATTAATCTTTTGGTTAAGATTGAATTTTTCACATTTTAAAAAAAAGAACATTTAGTATATGAGTACGTAAGTTAGTATTGATTTTTTTTTGTCATGACTATTTCAAACGCATCCAAAAAAATTATTAAATAATAATCAAATTTAAAGATATAAAATAATTATTATATTGACTAAATTAAACACAATTTTTTGACTAAAAATTGTTAGTATTTAAAATTGTTAGTATTTAAAAATTGTTAGTATGAAAAGTTAGCTAATTTAGCTTTGATTCATAAAGAACAATATAAGTGGTTTCATATTTTACCTCTATGTATTTATTTAATTTTTTTTCATAATACATATAGTTTGTCTATGTAATTTTTCTCATAGGTTTGGTGTGGTCCACCATGTTTTGTATTCTTTTATTTTTTTTTTCTAATAAATTTTTGTGCGATAACAAATTATTGATGAACTTTAAGGTGTCAGTATGACTTAGATGTCAAAATTCATAATGATGCATGATCTTATTCAGAGTCATAAAAAAATCATTCCCAAAGTTCGTCACATTTGATGAAACACTTTATATGCAAGATAATGATTAAAAGAAAAACTCATTTATTCCTCATTACAAATAAAAGTAAAATCTAGGCAAAATAGTTTAGTCAAGGACAATAAAGATTAACTTAAAAAAAGAAAATTAAATCATTTATAAAAAATTAACCTTCTTAAAAAGTTTAAAATGAGTGAAACAAAATTGAGAAAAGCTCAATAATAGAACAAATTAATATATTAAGCTATAAATAAATAAATACAAATAAAAAATACATTGAGTTTAAACTCAATTAATAATTCACTCTCTTTAAGTTTTATTAACAATTCGTAGGTTAACTATAATAATAAATATTAAAATGATGCTTAATTTATATAAAAATTATCATAAATTATAACTTCACAATGAATGACATAGAAAATAGTGCTATATGAAAAGCATACAGATTGGAAAAAGTTATAAATAAGTATTATATATCTATATGTCCAAAAATGAAAGCTTAAAAGAAATGATGCAGCACTCATGTGTTTTAAAGCATAAGGCTTGGTTTGTTTATAATGGAAGCAACAAGAGAATATTCTCGGAAATTGTGATTTGAATTGAAGTGCAAGCCATTGAGCAAACAAACAATGGACTACATCCACACAAATAAGATGAAAATGAATGTTAATACTCCAACACCTAATTTATGAATATTTTACACAAAATAATATACACTAAAAGGTAATAGAGATGATTATTTGTATACAATATTTTACTTTCGACCTATTTTATCATTTCTTCATTTTCTTTTATATATTTTACTGATTTTTAAATTTCTAATACCAATAATGACATATTATAAATTTAAAAGATATATGAAAATAACATAATTTCAAAACATTTTTAGGCATTATTGCTTCATAAAACTATATTATTAATAAGAATGTTGTTCCATGCAATGAATGCGTTTAGGGGCTGCTACTTCCTGCACCCAGAAATTAGAATATTCTCATTTTACCTTCTATTAAAAAATATTAAAAACTCTAATTTAACATTCGTTTTTATGTTTTACACGACCGTGCAAGAGCAATTGTAGTTTGCATAACCTATCTTACTCTCTATGGGAAACCTCGAATTCTTCGTCTCAGAACTTCCCATATTTTCCTGCTTCTCTTTACGTCGCTTGCAACGATGTCAATGTTGATTTCATAAACACCAATGCCACCGCCCTTTGCGTCTATGACCATTTGGAGGTGAAGGTCCAAGGAGAAAACAAATTTGGAGAAGAATAATCAAGGAATTTCACATTTTATGTCTGTAGGAAGAAAACATCTGTGTTTAGGTTGAAATACGGGATGGGCCAAAGTCAATGGCATTAGCTTTCATTAAGGATATTTCTTTCTGCCTCTCCATACTTTCTTCTTGCACTTCCACAGACAAAATAAAAAGACAATTTGGCCCTTATCTTCTTTACTCCATCTTCTTCCCTTCCATTGCCGCACCTATCTCGTCCTTCTTCTTTCTCCACCTCTAATGCGTCATTTCTTCTTTCCTTAACACCACCAACGTCCAATCCTCCACCTCCATCGGCGTTGCTTCTTCTTTCTCCACTACCATCAGCGCCCCTCTCCTCCATCTCCATTGGCACCGCTTCTTCTTTTTCCACCGCCGCCACCGTTCGTTCCTTCACCTCCATGGACGCTCCCATCTTCTTCCAAACCTCTATCGAGCACCTCCTATAATTCAGAATGCACTTTTTCTTTTTTCTTTTTTTTATTCTAAATTATAAAATTTGAAATATAAATTTTATATTTTAATTATATAATTTGAATCGCAAATAAAAATATATATTTCAATTATACGATTCAAAATATAAAAAATAAAAATTATATGTTGGATTGTACACTTCATAATATAATATTTTATATTTTTGATCGTCATTTCCAAAATATTTTTAGATTATGCATTTCAAAGTTCAAAATGGAAAGAGGTAAAATGGAAATTTTAAATGTACGAGTTGTAGGAAGAAATTATGGAGGTGCAATGGAAAAAAAAAGGACCTTTATTACTACTTCTATCAAAAGGGTTGACATAAGTGAGATGAGACGAGTACGGTGCATTGGGGGTTTCTCCCTTCACACCCCAAATGACTTTTTCAGTATCCCTAAATGTCAGTTTTTATTATCATTATGATCTTACGTAACATACTAGTTATGGGTAGGATAATTAAGGATAGGATTTTTAATGATTCAATCCATATCCAATTTAGATCCAAATATAGATTTTCGATCAATCAAAATCTATTTTGTTAGTAAAATTAGTTTGTATATTTTTAAAATTTAGATTCAAATATTTGGATTAAGATTTAAATCCAGTTTAAATATTTGGATCCAATTTAAAATCCAGAATCCATTTTTTATAAAAGAAATTTAAATTGAATTTTTTAAAACTTGTGTCCTTAAGGTCAACACGACTCAACCTGTCTAGGTTGTCGGACTCTCTCAGCCCATTATGGTCGTCGAGCCTGCCTAATTCGTACGGGTCATCGAGCACGACCCGTCCGAGTCATCGGGTTGACTCAGCCTGTCTGAGTCGTCGGATTGACTCAGCTTGTCCGGGTCATCGGGTTGACTCAGCCTGTCTGGATCGTTGGGCCCACTAGGGCCATCAAGGTTGACGGGCCTGCCTAGTCTGTATGGGTAATTAAAAAAAATTTACTAAGACATGTTTTTAACGGAAACATTACACCTCCAAACTTCTTATGAATAGCTCATTTGGTCTGTATACAAACCTCTTACACCTCCAAATTTCTTCTGTTATGTGCTCTCCACCAAAACGCTATTTTTCTGAAACATTTTGTTGATCGTGATCCTATTATTCGAACCTCTCAGCTAGGTGGTCACTGTTCCAACCTCGTGGTCCCCTACCTTCTTTCTCTTATGGTTTGACACAAACATGTTAGTGTTAGCATTTACATTTCATTGCATCTATTTCATTGCACCTTATTTTGAATGCTTGGATAATTGTTCTTGTTGGTTGACTATTTGTTGCTGAGCTAACATAAATGGCATTGCTTGTTTACGAAATAATCATTGAAGTACCGATTGTCGACATTCAGTATCTAAATTGTATAACCAAATGTTGACATCCGTTGAAAACAACACAGATTAATATAAACCGGACGTGGACATTTGTTCCTATTGAGTACTGGTTGTGGACATCCAATACTGAATTTAGTCATGAATTTTATGAACACCGGTTGTGGACATCAAGTGTTCGCTATTAAAACTTGGAGGTTGACATCCGGTATGTGTTGAAATCGGATGTAGAAATCTGGTGCATATTACAAACATATGTTAGATGTCTTTACGGATGTGCACTTCTAGTTTGTTTTTTTATTTTTAACAAATATTTATTAGTTTTGATTTTGTGAAAGTGCATTTTTTATTTAACATTTTTGTTTATAATTTTTTCTAATTTTTGTATGCTTTTAAGATAATGATTTAGTAATTATTTTCTTTATTTACTCTAATTATTTAATAAATGTATTAAAAAAATAAAAAACCAATTTTAAAAACCTGTAGACATATGTAGGGATGTCAAAAAAATCCGTACCTGCGGGTATCTGCGGATAAAACCCGCAACGGGTAGAAAATGGATATTAAAAATGGATACCCGCTACCCGTGGGTACGAGTATTTTTGATATCCGCATGTTAACGGGACGGGTACGGATATCATAGTATCCGTACCCGTGGATACCCGTACCCGCTAAACTTTAATTCACAAAAGTACTCTCATATATATATATATATATATATATATATATATATATTAGTAAAAAACATTTTGTCCTAATTTTTTCTAAGTTGCACATCTAGTCTTCTGTCTTCATTTTTCAAACTTTAAGTATTGATATGTTACACCCCTTGACATTCTTCTCTTTTCTTTATTTGAAATTGGGCATATACATCAAATCCTATATAAACAATGACGTTTATGGTATGTTTGTTGTCAAATGACGGAATCAAAATAAGAATAATTGGCACATGGCAATTGAGGTTTATTATTTGTTTATTTTGTTTATTTTTTAGGAATTAATTGGAAAAAGTGAACTTTTTGATCAAAACACTAATTAAAAAATTTTCATTGTGTTGAACGTCATTTTATATTTACTTGTATAATTAATTGGACTTGTATGAACTTGAGTTTATTTGAACTTTATTTAAAATTTATGATAATTATGTATTTTATTTTATTTTATTTGAATTTATGATTAAATATTTGCTTTTTAAATAATTTTGTAAATACCTGCGGGTACCCGTGGATACCCGCGGATATGAAAAAAATAGGCGGATACCCGAAGAATATGGGTACGGGTACGGGGCAGATATTTATCCAGCGGGTAGGATACGGGAGAACTACTACCCGTACACGCCCCACCCCGTTGACATCCCTAGACATATAGGTTTTGTTGAAATTGGATGTAGACATCCGGTGTGTACTAGAAACGGATGTGGACATCTATAGTATGTTTGTTTTTTATTTTTTTAACTATTTATTGATTTTTTTTTCTAATATTGTGATTTCACAAACCTATGTAATATTTTTTTAGTTATTAAGATAATAATAATAATAATAATAATAATAATAATAATAATAATAATTATTATTATTATTATTATTATTATTATTATTATTATTATTATTATTATTATTATTATTATATATTAATTTTTCATTTAAATTATTGTTGACCTTTGATTTTTTATCTAGTATATATTATTTTAAGTTATATAAATATTGATTTAGTAATTTATTTGTTTATTTTCTATACATGTGTAGTGTATTGTTTTATCTAAATAATTCTTTCACATTATTATATTTAAAGTTTATTTTTTATTTTATATATTTTTTTAGTATTTAAGATATTGATGTAACAATTATTTTTTGTATTTACTTTAAGATATAGAGACCGATATAACATACATAAGGCTTGAAGATAACCCGTTTATTAGGATGTAGTTGGGTAGGGGTGACGTTCAGTAGGCGAAGTACCCCATCGTGAAGTCATCGGAAGGAACCTGCATATGCAACTGCGAAAAATGACACATGTACATATAAAAAAAATCCATCCTTGGCCCCCTCCTAGTCATGACAAACGCACTCAACGACGCTTACTCGCTCCAATGATACTATGTTTGGTCGAGTACCCCTCTCGAGGACAGGTACGCAATTCAACCAGGCATTTAGTATTCGTGACCACCTGAAGAGAGAATACTGAGTTCGCACGTTAGCGGCCACCCATTCATATCCGACTATTTCTGGTAAGTCGTTCTCGGCTACCTCCTTCGTCCGATCTACTCTAGTTTCAAGAGTAACCTCCATCGGAATTCCCCTCTCACTGGCCAGATGGCCACTACCCTCATCCCCAAACCTTCCACTCTCACTACCCGAACCAGATGAAGACATGCTATCACTATCGCTAGACATACCTTGTGTAAAATAAAGATGGTGATAGAAATAGGGAATATATCGGATAGACACAAACACAAATAAGGCTATTTTCTCAGATATAAGCAAATGAAGCAGAATGAACAAATCTTATTCTCAACCACTATTTATAAGAAAAGCTACGCTCCCAATAAATCTTTCCTGCCTAAATGTTACGAATACAAAGCATCACAATTAATGATGGCTGCGCAAACCCTTTTTGATGAGACTTCTAACAACATATGTCCCTTCAACTACTCCCATCACTTCTGATAGAGTCTTAGCGACGTTTCCACTCCTCAAGACTAGGGGACTACCATACCCCAAGGAGAATACCAAGAAAGGAGTAATTTTTTTCTTGCAAAAGATACCACAAGGACAAAACAAACATCTTTAACATTACCTATTCTATCAAAGGCTAGGGAATTGATGTACTATACCCAAGCGGGTAAGACCAATATGGCTAACTATCCGGTTCAAACCGCCAACTTATAACCTTCAACATGATCTATCCTACCAAAGGTTGGGGGACTGATGTACTATACCTAGGCGACTAGGACCAATATAACTAACTACCCGGCCCAAACCGTCAACGTATAGTCTTAGAATAAAAAAGTAACAATTGGTTAAATACGCAAAATGATGACACATACATAAGGGCTAACGCCACCTACTTTAGAATAACGCATGAGTAAAAAGCCGCTCACTTTATACTTAGAAAATAACATAGGGGCTTTTGATATCAAATTGCAAGCTTGGAACTTGGGCATGGCCTAGGCCCATTCAAAGCCTGAACATTATCCCAACACAATAAAGAGGGGCCCAACCCATAAAAAGGGTAAAACATAGTTAATGGCTCTATAAATGCATGTGGACCCCAATAATTAAAGGTACGCTTTCATTAATTCACTATGTGATTTGACTTTGGAGAACGTTTGCTGACTTGATTTGCCAACACTAAAAGGAGACACATCTAAACTGACGAGTAGCCATCCCAACAAGTCACTGATTGAGGTAAAATATGATTTGTGTTCCCTGATATTCTATTATTGTTTCCGTAGGAACACATACATTTTTTGCTTAAATAAAAATTAAAAATATTTTTCTTAATAATAATATAAACTATAATTTATAATTTTAAAATCATGAAGCAACCTTATGGGAATTAATCCTATTGAAAATGTGGTTTATGTTTATTAGTACATTGGATCTAAATCGTGTTTCCTACTGATTAACAAATAATTGTTCAGGCGTGGCTTAAACTTTAATTGGTGTGGTCCTTTTTGTCACCTCTCTTTTAATTTATCTCTTATCACATCATATTTCATATAAATCTATAATTCTTTTTCTTTTAATTTTCTTCTCTAAATGTGGATGGATATTTTTGAGACATTTTCCTTTCTTTATAATTTGTTCTTGCTGCATTATCAACATAACATTTCTGTGTTATATTTTATATAATTTTATTATATAAAATTATTATTCTCTATGTTGTTATTATTATGGATTAGCATTAATAAATAAATTAAGTTATTTGTTAATGTTAATTATATTGCACATAATTAATTGTTGTATGAGTGATATATATAGTTTTGGGTTTTTGATGAACGATCCGTGATGGGTTGGATTGTTTAGTAAACGGTCTATGACGAGCTTGAATAATCAGATACATTTTGAGAGGTCCCTAGTCTCTGTTGAGATGTTATAAAGCTGATACCCATTAGTTAGTTTTAAATATAGTAACAACGTAAAACACTCTTACGATTTTAGAATACCTATCAGAAAGAGAATAGTAGCATCTCATACTACGTGCTTCCATGGATCCTTCATTGATTCCAGGTACACAATCTTTTCACTCATACTTGAATATATTTTGAATATATTTTATTATTGTATCTTATATATATTTTATTCCCATCAATTGGTACCAGAGCTATTAAGATACAAAATATAATTACTCTTTTGGAAAGTGTATCATAATTTCCATAACTGTTAACTGAGGCATGAAATATTGTATGGAGATATGAACTTTCTGGTTTCAATTCCGGAAATTTGATAGAGGGGATTAATTATTGTCAAGAACCCTAATTATCTTTAAAACCCTAATTAAGGAAACCCCAATAATGACAATCTTCTCTCTCTCTCGGCAAACCCAATTTTGTGGGTTTTATGGAGCTCACGACCTAGTGGTGTTCTTTTGTTTTCCATGGAAAATCTTACAACTTGTGGAGCAATGGTTTTCTAGCTTTTAATGCACCTATTGCAAATGCAAAGGTAATGCGCGTTTGATCTGCAAGCTGTAAGCTTTCTTATGGTGGTGTTTGGTTCACGGGGTTTGCGCTGTGGAGACAAAGGTTTGTAGGGCAAAAGCTATCGTTGCGGTGCGGTGACACGTTCACTATGATGGCTCGCAAAGCTGCGATGTTGGTCACGTCTGCAAGGGTCACGATGTTGCATCAGAGGTGCTCACGGTGCTCGATCAGCGTGGTGCTGGTCTGTGTTATGTGCAACAGCGGTGAACGACGATTTCGTGAGGATCTGCAATAACAGTGGAGGATCTGCAACTGCTTGCTTTTTTGTTCTCTTATGATGAGACACGATTTCATTCATGGTTATGAGTCACAATTGTTGCCAGCGACGTCGAACAGTTTCTGGTATGCGCAACAATGGTGGGTTTTGGTGTTGGATCTGTGTGGTGGTTCGCGCAACAATAGTGTTGGTGGATGATGGTCACTTTTTGGTGGCATGAGTTTCGCACCCTAATGGCCCACGTGTGCACCAGATTTACGTGCATCAGTTTTTGAATCTTTTAAAACAATAACTATCGTGCATCAGTTCGTGCACCAAATTAATTAATAATAATAATAACAATTAATAAAATAATCATATTTAATAATAATAAAATAAATAAATAAATAAATAAATAAAAATTAAATTAATAATAATAACAATTATTATTATTATTATTATTATTATTATTTCATGCGTTATATAATTTAGTATATTTTTGTTAAGCATGATACAATTTTATATAATTGTTAGCTCACCTATCGTGAGTACAGTTGTATGAAAATTTGTGGTAATGGTATAATTTAATTATTTTATTAATTAATTATATATTACATTAATATTAATCATATCCTATCGATATTTTATTATTAATGTATTTTATTTTTCTTGATACAATGTATTTTTTGAATTTTATTATGTCAATTATTTGTCTTGTACCATATCGGTATTAAATTTCTTTTGACATGAGATATGCATTGTATTTTTTATTCTAATTATATTTCTTATTTATTGTGATTCGAGACCCTTAGGCAGAATCATAATAAATGAGAAATAATTTGATTTTATAGGCATATCTTGCTGTGTATTCAGAAACATTTATTTTGTTTATTTACACAATAAGTGTGTGTTAAATATTTCTTTGTTATTTTGATATCAGCTTCTCTACCTATGCCGTTGACTTCGGTCAAAACTTTGAATGGGACAAATTTTGAGGACTGAAAAGAATCTTTAGATTTGTATCTGGCAATTACCAACATGGACTTTTCCTTGAGAGAAGCAGAACCTTCAGCTCTTACTCCTGAGTCCACTAGTGTTCAAAGAGCTTTTTATGAAAAATGGGAACACTCGAACAGGGTGTGCCTGATGGTGATGAGATACATCATGGAGAAGTCTATTCGACAGAGCATTCCGAATAATGACAATGCTAAGGATTTTATGAGATCAGTTGGTGAGAAGTTTAAGACTTTTGACAAAGCTCAAAAGGGTCAATATCTGTCACTTCTTGAGAAGACCAAATATGATGGTATCAGTGGTGTTCGTGAGCATATGATGAAGCTTATGCACTATTGTAACAAACTCAAATCTCTAAAGGTATAGCTTGGTGATAGTTACTTGATTTGGCAGGTTATGAAATCTCTTCCTTCTCAGTTTGATGTGTTAAAGACTTCTTACAACACTCAGAAGGAGGAATGGACAATAGATGAAATGATAGCTATTATTTCTCAAGAGGAAGCATCGATTAAAAAGACCAAGTCTCATAGTGAGAAGTTCACAACTACTACTTCCATCACTAAACCTGTGAAAAAGTGATTCAAAGGCAATTCTCGTCCTGAAAAGGGGAACACAAGGAATGCATCAGTGGTTTTGGAGCCTAAGAAGAAGTACTTCAAAGGGAATTGTGCCTATTGTAAGAAATTTGGGTACAAGCTAGCTAACTGTTATATTCTTAAGAAAAAGAATGTTGATAAGGAAGGTATACTCCTATATGCTCTAGCTTGTTTTGAATCTAATATTATTGATGTTCCTCTCAATTCTTGGTGGTTAGACTCAGGTGCCACTATTCATGTTGTGAATTCTTTACAGGGGTTCATAAGCCTGAGGAAACCAAGTGATGTCGAGTCCAAAATTATCATGGGAGATGGAGCTAGAGCACCAGTTGAAGACATTGGAGTAGTTTCTTTAAATTTACCTTATGGACATGTTTTGTTTGAAAGATGTTGTTTATGTACTTTCTATGAGAAGGAATTTGATTTCAGTTTCAATTTTGGATAAATGTGGCTACACTTTTGAATTTGGCAATGGTAAACTTGTTGTTTATTTCAATTCAATTATTGTTGGCTCGGGAGTTTTATATGATGGGATTTGCATGCTGAATCTGAATGACATGTCTGTTAATTATGTTATTGGACATAAGCGTAGTAGAGTTGATGAAAATTCCTCTATGTTATGGCATAAACGTCTGGGACATATTTCTAGACCTCGGATTGAGAGGTTGATTAAAGAGGGTATTCTGCATGATCTGGATTTTTCTAATTTTGATACTTGTGTTGATTGTGTTAAGGGCAAGCTTACCGCAAAAATGAGAAATACAGGAGCAAACAGGAGTGACAATGTGTTGGAGCTTATTCATACTAATATATGTGGACCTATCACACCCACTTCCATGGGGGATATAGGTATTTTATCATGTTTATAGAAGATTATTCCCGATTTGGATGGATAAATCTCCTACAGGAAAAATCAAGTTCCTTGGATGCTTTTAAGTCTTTTAAAGCTGCTATTGAGTTGAAAATAGGAAAGAAGATAAAATGTGTAAGGTATGACAAATGTGGAGAGTATTATGGCAGATATGATGAGACTGGAAGAAATCCTGAACCTTTTACTAGATATCTTGATGAATATGGTATTGAAGCTCAATATACTATGCCTGGTACTCCTCAGCAAAATGGAGTTGCAGAAAGGAGGAATCACACTCTTTTATAGATTGTGAGATGTATGTTGAGTCATTCCTCTTTACCGGATTTCCTTTGGGGAGATGCTTTAAGAACTGCCGTGTATATTCTTAATCAAGTATCTAGCAAGTCTGTTTCAAAGACTCCTTATGAACTCATGTCTGGGAAGAAGCCAAGCTTGAAACATTTCCATGTGTGGGGCTGTAAGGCGGAGGTGAGGCCTTATAATCCTCAGTTAAAAAAACTTGATCTTAAGACTGTTAGTGGGTTCTTCATTGGTTATTGTGTTGGTTTTATTGTCCTTCTCACTCTATGCGGGTTATTGAGTTTGACCGTGTGGTATTCTTTGAGGATGATTTGGACAATGGGAGCAATGCACCACGACCAGTCACTCTTAGAGAAGACCGTGTTGTTATTCCCGTGCCATCCATTTATCTTCCTGCAGATAATGTGATTCCAGTTGTCCGTGATGAAAATGAATTTGTTTCAGATCTTGTGGATGCTACATCACCTGTAGTAGATGAACAAGTTCATGATGATGTTGTTGAAGAAATTTCTTTGAGGAGATCTCAAAGAGTACGCAGGTCTCTATACCTGATGATTATCTTATGTATCTTCAAGAGCATGAATATGATCTAAATAATGTTGATGATCCTACTACTTTTGAAGAGACTATCTCTAGTTCTCATGGTGATGATTGGTTAAACGCTATGCATGATGAGTTACCTTCTATGGCCCATAATGGTGTTTGGGATCTTGTGGATTTGCCACAAGGTTGTAAACCAGTTGGGTGTAAATGGGTCTTCAAGACTAAGCGTAGTCCAAATGGAAAAGTTGAAAGGTATAAAGCCAGACTTGTAGCAAAAGACTATAGTCAAAGGGATGACATTGATTATAAGGAGACTTTCCCACTGGTCTCTACTAAGGATGCTTTTCGTGTTGTTATGGCTTTAGTAGCTCATTTTGATTTGGAGCTTCATCAAATGGATGTCAAAACAACTTTTCTTAATGGAGATTTATTTGAAGAAGTGTATATGGTTCAACCTGATGGCTTTTCTAAAAAAGGTAAGGAGCATTTAGTTTGCAGGTTGAAGAAGTCTATTTATGGACTAAGACAAGCTTCTAGGCAATGGTATTTGAAATTTGATCAGGTGGTCACTTCTTTTGGCTTCAAGGAAAATGCCTCAGATTAATGCATTTACTTGAAGAAAAATGGGAGCCATTTCATCATTCTTTTCTTATCTATTAATGATATTCTTCTTGCTAGTAGCAATGTTGAACTTTTGATTGAGACAAAATTTATACTAAATAACCACTTTAATATGAAGGACCTTGGTGATGCTTCTGTTGTTTTGGGCATTCAGATCTTTCATGACAAGTCACGTGGCATTCTTGGATTGTCTTAAAGAGGATACATTGATAAAGTCTTCAAGAGGTTTAACATGCATTCTTGCTCCTCATGTGTAGCACCTGTTCAAAAAGGTGACAAACTCTCCAAATCTGTGTCCTCAAAATGATAATGACAGAGTTGAAATGAAAAAAGTCCCATATGCTTCTGTTGTTGGTAGTTTAATGTATGCTCAAGTTTGTACTCGTCCAGATATTGCTTTTGCTGTTAATGCTTTAGGGAGATACTTGAGTGATCCAGGTTTGGATCATTGGAAAGCTGTTAAAAAGGTCTTTAGATATTTGCAGGGAACTAAGGATCATATGTTGACCTTTAAGAAGTCTGATCAACTTCAGGTCATTGGTTATTCTGATTCTGATTTTGCTGGTTGCCCTGACGACCGAAAGTCTACTTCTGGCTTTATTTTTATGATGGCAGGAGGAGCCATTTCTTGGAAGAGTGTTAAACAAACTCTTACAGCTACTTCCACTATGGAGGCAGAGTATGTTGCTTGTTATGAAGCTACTTGTCAAGCTGTGTGGCTTAAAAATTTGATTTCTGGCTTTCAAATTGTTGAAAGTATTTCTAGGCCACTTGTGATATATTGTGACAACACTGTTGTCGTCCATTTATCTCAAAACAACAGAAGTTCTACTCGCTCAAAGCATTTTGATATAAAATTTCTGTTTGTTAGAGAGAAAGTTTTGGATTATCAAACTCGGATTGAGCATACTGCTACAGAAAATATGTTAGCAGACCCACTAACTAAAGGCTTATCTGTTGGAGTTTTTCAAAATCATGTAACTCATATGGGTGTGGTTAAGTCTTTTGATGTATTGGGTTAGTGGGAGTCTGAGATTTACACTCTATATTATTATGGTTTTCATGAGATGTAAATTTGTCAATGACATCAGTTTCGTTACATCTTTTCTCTTTCTACATAGAGAATTTATGAACCATTTTGGGATCACATATTTATTATGTTTGTTTTTATTCTATATATTATCCATTATTTAAGAAATCTAAGCATATGGTAAGTATCCCTATCGGATATTATCTTTGTGATTCATGTTTATATTTCTTAATTGGTATTTGTACTTATGTTGCAATTGATATAATTAATTTATTTATTAATGTTATCCAAGTGGGAGAATGTTATATTTTATATAATTTTATTATATAAAATTATTATTGTCTATGTTATTATTATGTATTAACATTAATCAATAAATTAAGTTATTTGTTAATGTTAATTATATTGCACATAATTTTTGGGTTTCTTATGAACGATCCGTCATGGGTTGAATTATTTAGTAAACGGTTTGTGATGAGCTTGAATAATCAGATACATTTTGAGAGGTCCCTGGTCTCTGCTGAGAGGTTACAAAGCTGATACCCATTAGTCAGTTTTAAATATAGTAACAACATAAAACACTCTTACTTTTTTGTAGAATACCTATCAGAAAGATAACAGTATCATCTCATGCTACGTGCTTCCATGGATCCTTAATTCCAGATACACAATCTTTTCACTCATACTTGAATATATTTTGAATATATTATATTATTATATCTTATATATATTTTATTCCCATCATTCCACACAAAATTAATATATAACTTTTATTTCTCTTTTGAATCTAACCGATATTTATAATTTTAAAAAACTAAAATATTCTTTTTTTTTTTTTGTGTGACTGAAACTTAGAGGTGAAAATGAATACTGCGGAGCATTATCCTCCACCACCACACAAACTATCTATCTACTCATTTCATTCTAGCGTGAACAGTGAGGAAGAGGCCTCACGATGATGGCATGTGGTAGTATAAGGATGAGCGTGCACCCAAGGGTGAGTGGATTTCATTTCCACGTTCCGCTCTCTTCCGCTTCTCTCCTACCTATTCACCACAACAGCGATTCCTTTTCTAAGCTTCGCAATCTCATTCGTCTCGCGGCGGCGCCGTCGTTGTTACCCAAAGCCTCGCCCAGGATTGACGGCCCAACCGACTACGACGACGGAGTCACTCTAGGCACTGTGAAGCTGCCGGTGGACACCGACCTTCAGAGATTCGATTCCTTGCTCTTTCAGGTAACCAAACAACATATTCAATCTATAAAATATAATACATTTAAATACTTACATATTATTTTATGAATTTTCTTAGAAATTCTGGTTTTAATTAATGACTAACTGTTAATTGCATCTATTGTAATATAACATATGTAAATTAACTTTTTTTTCGTTAAAACAGTAATAATTAAGCAATATTTTCATTAATTTCATTTCACCATTAGTCCGCTAATATCTTGGATAAGGGACCTTTCGAATTATATACATCGGTAAATATATTTTTTAATTTTTTTAAATAAGATTATTTAAAAATTATTATTTCAAATAAGAACTCCAATTACAATTTCTTTTTAAAATATTATTTAAATAAAATTTATGTCACAAAATATTGGTAAGAATAAAACCATTCTTTCTAAAAGATGAATTTAGGTAATTGCACCGGTATAAATTTAAATAAAATTAATATCCTTAAAAAAGGTTTAATTCAATGAATCTAAATTAAAAATTTATAAATTTATAAAATCAAACTTTAAACAAATATTTAACTTATAATGTTTTCCTCTAGAATAAATTTACTTTGATCACTTAACTAATAAAATAAATAAAAATAATTAAGTACACGCTGCAGGTATTGATAATGTGATACCTTAATTTATCTATTATGAAGTGGATAAATTAAAATACATATGTCAATTATATATATATATATATATATATATGCGCTATAAATCAAGTACGGATTTTACGCTTAGAAATATCCAAACACATTTTTTTTATCATTCCTAATACGAAGTTTGTTGACTTTATATCCACTTCTGTTAAAACTGGAAAAAGAAAAATAAAATTAGATGTGGAAATTCGAGAGTGGTAATTGTTGGAAGAAGGTATTTTCTAGTGTTTTGATTTTGTTTGTGAATCTTTTGCATCAAAAACACGTTGTACTCGTCCATTTGTTCATTCATATCGAGAGAATATGAAGGTCGGGACGGCTAGCTATTATAGAAGATCGAGATCCATCTCGGATCAAATATCGAGATAGGTTGGTTAGATCGAAAGATAAGACTAGGTCAAAAATCGAAAGGGATAGATTCGAATCAAAAGTTAAGATGGGCCAACTAGATCAAATGTTGAGACAATCAAATTGAGCTCAAGGTCGAGACAAACATATTCGGTGAAGGTCAAGGCAACAACTAAAGCTAATAATTGAGACAAGTTGGCCCAAAACAAAGTTCAAGATGGGTCCAACCAAAACTTGGCCGAGTTCAAACCCAATTTCAAGAGGTTCAACTTGGCCTTGACCCACATTGATTGGGGTAAAAAAAAGTCCACATGACCAAAAAGTTCCCCATTAAAATAGTCCGTAGGCTAAAAATCCTACAAAAGCCTTGTAGACCAACTCAAATAATGGACTTTCCTTTTACATGAAAAAAGTATTACTTTGTTAAATATATTATTAAACTTTTGGTTTAGGTCGCACCCTGTCTCGACCTCCAACCAAATTGGCTACTGTCAACCTTTAGCCTGGATCGGCTCATGTTGACCTTCGGCCTAGGTCAACCCGTCTCGAACTTTAGCTCGGGACCGCTTGAGTCAACCTTCGACCTAAATTGGGTCAACCAGTTTGACCTTCAATTTGGTCAACCCGTCCTAACCATTGACCTAATTCGGTTCATCTCGACATTCAACCTGGACAAACCCGTCTTGATCTTCAGAGAAGTGTGTGGCCAAATTTGGGTTGGGGCCGACTCAGCTGAATTTCGATCGGGGCCGACTTGGCCAAATTTGGTTGAATTTCAACCGAGATAGACTCAGTTGAATTCAACCAAATTTTGGTCGAGGCCAACTTGGTCGAAGTTCAATTAGGGCCAACTTAGGCGAATTTGGCCGAATTTTGGCCAGAGCATAGACTTAGCCAAATTTCAGCCATAACAGATTTGGCTGAATTTCGGCTAAATTTCATTTGAATTTTAACCGGGGTCGACAAGAGGGGCCGACTCGGCAGAAATTTGGCAGGGGCCATATGTCTTAAGCATATAACTCTAATATATGATCAAACTATGATCTTGTTCCAAACAACGTGCCTAAGGTAGGCCATTATTCCTATCGTCTTATTCAAGGCTTTGCTCAAGAAGAAATATTGGATAGATTTGGAGGAAACATTGCATTAGTAGGATCCATCCCATGTGACCCGTCATTCAATGTAATAATGGGCCCATACACATATATGTATATTATCACATCACCATATGAGTAACCACACATCATTAATATATCATGTCATACATTCATCACAAAATATCACGACATCCATAATATACATGTACTATCACCTTAGCACCTGCAATATCATTCAAACCAAGCAAAATAGTAAAAATAGACAACCCCACATTCAATGTCATTTGCCTCGAAAAACCAACCCCTCAACAACTAGGGGTGGCAAAATTGGTCAGCCGAGCCCGTTTTGACCCGATCTGCTTGTGGCCCGCCAAAAACGAGTTAGGTTGGGCTGGCCCGCCACCAATAAATGGGCTAGATATTATAACCCGTCCCATCTTAGGGCGGACTAGCACGCCTCTTTTTTTTTTTTAATCTTTTTAATTTTTTTTTAACTTTTTTTAACTTTTTTTAAATTTTTGTTTATAAATCTATTATATATAAAAATTTATATAATATAAATAAGTATTATTTTTTAATTATTTTTAATTTTAAACATAAAAAAATTTCAACTCGGCTTGTCCTTTTCTTGGCGGGCTGGCTTGGCGCGCCTGACCCATTTTGACATCCCTATCAACAACTAACGCCTCGTAAATCCACCGCTCAGTACCTAAAACTAGTGCTTAGCACCCAATCCCTTGTAAAACAGAACGCTTAGTGCTAGGAAGCCAACACTCAACGCCCAATGCTGCACAGAAATATTTGAAACAACGATTTGATGCACAAGGTACCTGTTTCACACATTCCAACAACCAAACCCATACATAAAAATATTCTAAAATTTCCATTACCATATACTTATACATGCATCAAAAGGCTTGTTATACCTATATCCTCATACACAACTATACCCATCCTACATCAATTCTTAACAAAACACAAGAACCATATATATATATATATATATATATATATATATATATATATATATATATATATATATATATATATATATACCCACTTACTTCTCCTATGAGTAAGTTTACCAAAAATTCTTCACAACCTAAACTACATTGCACCATAACATTCTGCACATACCAATTTGCACATAAATTCACAACATTCAACTATAACATCATGTTTACAACATAAAAATTTCAAGCTTAAAACATCCAACAACTACAATAGTCACATACATAGAATCAATACCACAAACTCATTTGCACATGAACATTGGCTATAATTAAATCACTTACCTCTTTACAAGCCAAAAAAAATCCATCCATCCAATTTCTCAACACAATCTTTGTTGTCCAAAAATATAACATTTTCCAACACCACCAATAATATTTCATAGCTACACTGAAAATTTATCCTTAATATAAATTGCACCAAAACCATGAACATCATCTCATCTCATCTCAACATGAAGAAAAAGAAGAAGAAATCATTTATACTCAACCACCAAAACAAGATTCAACCTACCAATATGAATATACTCAAAGATAGTAATTTTTCCAAAACCCAATTTTTTTCCTACGAACCAAACAACTCCACCGAGCCATAAACTTCCAAATATTCTCTTGCATCAATATTTTCTCAAAATTTATCATGAAACAACAATTAAAAAAATTACCATACACCCTTAACCTAAGCAACACACCACCAACATATTATAATCATTCCCCTTTGCAATTCTATATTCCAACTAAAAATAAATAAACTTCACGAGACATCACAAAAAAAAAAAAACAAAACTAATCTCAAAAGAGCGACTCACAATTTCCACCATAATGAGTACAAGTTCAACTCCCCTCATCTTGAAATTCCTAATCACAAGTTCTTCCTTCCAAAAAATATTATGCACAACGATGAGATTCCTAGACTTAACATAAGAGTGTGACCGAAAACAATGAATTTGCCCTCAACTTTTTACCTTCCTAAAAGCACCACAAAAAAACCAAAAACAAAACAAATATTCATGCCTTTTACTCCAAACCATATCAAATATCCAATTTTTATTGTCAACCATATGCACAACAACCATTACAATAATATCCACACAATGAAGACATTCAAGAAAATAAATTATAAACAAGCCAAAATAAATTATCAACAATTAATAAATGGAAGCCACACCAAAGACACACACACACAATCACTTCAAAAAAAACCAATTGTGTTACACTTCACTTCTATAGAATTATTTATTTATTAATTTAAATAATACCTCATGTCCAATTGTCACCTTTGAAATAATTATTATTTTTCCTGAGTCTTACGATTTGGCTTTAACATCATGAATCATTTCCTCTAATTAGTATTCTTTCACCCTATGATCCATAATGGAATCAACCTATTCGTGAGTTTAACATACACTTGACATTCATTATGTTATGTCCAAGTGCTATAATTTTGCAAAAACCCATTGCACAAAAAGGTGCCCCCTTATTTTGTTAGCATGTTGTCTTCTCCCATTCAAATAATTAACGTAAGAATGCCTAAATTTTACTTCAAAAACTCCATTACCAACATTACGTTACACAAATTTTATAAATTTTACTCTCATTCATAGAATTTTGGCAGCATTGCACATTGGTCTTCAGGGCATTTTACATTGGTCTTCAGGTTACATGAAATGAAATGTAGTCAATTAACAAAACAAACTAAATATATGCATTCAAAACCCAATCTACAAGTGATCATATTACACACAATCTTTATTTAAACTAAGTATACTCATTTGAGTTTATGAAACTACAAAACTATTTTGATATTCAAAATTTCAAGTTTTTTATATTTTTTTTTCGAACTTTCCATAACATAACACCTAAAAACTGAACTTTGCAAAAATAAAATAATTAATTTATTGAAGGTTTGACACCTTTGGACCAAATACCAATGTGTTTGAAGAATTAACTAATATAAAATCATAATATAGACAAATTCAAATTTGACCATAGAATTAAAAATAATCACTAAATGCATACCAATATTTAAAAGAATTAAAAAGTAAAAGGAAGAAATGAACCAAGTGTGTGGTGAGGAGCCATAGTGGTAATCTTAAGGAGTGTGGCGCAACGATGAATACAACCAAGGGAGTGGACCATGGGTTCAATAACATCGACTATAGAAAGCAACATATGCCTAAACAAAAACTTAGCGGCAAAAATGTGAATACATCAACATTAGCAAGAGCCAAACAAAACGACAATGTCGTTGAAGACTAGCAATGACTTAGAGAGAAACATTAAAATGAACAAAGAAGGAGAACAAACATTGGCATAGACAAGAAGAAGAAGAACATGCCTTAAATGTGTTATAAAGTAGATGCACGACAATGGTTAAATTTGAATAATTGATGTATGTTGGTTTTAACAACAATTTATAATCAAATGTCATTGTATAATTGCTTAAATTTTCAAAACATTATCGATCAAATATTCACGATAATATTTAAAATATATAATCATATTAGATTGTCAATTTAATTTGGTTTAGTCTGACATTGTTATACAAACTTTCATACCTTTGTATATAAAAGTGAATATATCAGTAGAAAATTTTAAAATTGAAATTTTCTTAAACATTTTTTAATATATATATATATATATATATATATATATATATATATATATATATATATATATATATATATATAGATAGATAAATAGATTTACATTGATACGTATTAGATGTAACATATATGAATTTAAAGTTATTTACAAAAGAGAAGGATATAAATTAGTCTAATACAATTTTGTGCATAATGAATTAATCTTATTTTTAAGGAGAAATAATTTAAAATTTTAATTAATTCAAGTGAATATTAGTGAACAATCACATTAGTCATTTAATTGAGTTATTATTGAAACTTATTTTTTTGTTTAATTTGTTACAAAAGTTGGGTACGGTATGTTTTATTGTTTTTTTCATTACCTCAGCTTGTGGTTGTGTTCTAACAGTGGGCAAACAGCCTTTGTCAGGGAGCCAATCTACCTCTTCCTGTGCCTCTCAAGGTATTATGCTTTTTCTTAATGCATTTCATTATTAGCTTATTTTAAAATCATAATTTTTCAAAGAACTATTGTCAAAGATAAATTCTCGTTCTAAATAATTTTCCACACACTTACTAAACATAAAAATTACAACAATAATTCTTTTGAATACACACACACACACACACACACACACACACACACACACACACACATATATATATATATATATATATATATATATCATGTTTATGAGTTTTTTATAATCCCACAACTAAATGTTTATCTCCCTTGGCAAAGTAAGTTAAAAGTCGCACATCAGATACAAATGAAAAAATTGAGTGACATATAAGAAAAAGAGACTTGAAAACATTGAACCTTAAGATTTTATGTTCAAGGTGATATCAGGTATAAAACCCCACTTTCAGTGTCACATTACCTATATTATGTCTCTAGTTAATCATCCATGAATTGTATTTAGTAAATAATCTAATTACATGAAATACAGTGTATCATCTAATCACCTATCGTCTACCATGCTATCACACAAGCATATAAAACTTTATATGTATATAAGAATATTTACATTCTTAGAGAAGAAATGGGTTTTTGAAAACAAATTTAAAATTATACAAAATTTCGTCTAGAGGAGTATAAAGTTCAAAAAAAGAAGAATATATTTGTACAAAATTCCCTGAGACTAAAGCAACATCTTCATCCCTTTATTGTGTGCACCATGACCTATGCTATTGTTTGCTTATGTGTCACACACATGACCATAGCAGAAATCACACAAACAGTACACACAAGGTAGGCTAACTAAAAGGAATGAACATATAATATCAAAACAAGCATACGTTTAACCAGATAACCACACAGTTCATCATGCATGCATACCAATTACAATCATGCATTTCTATATGATAACATGATATATTTCCTAAAGGTTAAGGTTATTGAATTTGATTCAGAGATTTTTCATCTGTCATATGACTCTCATAGTAGATTTGTATGTTGTGCTTTGCACACAAGTTCTACCCACCCATTAGACTAGTCCTCACGCTAATAGATTTATGGGCTACACCTTGGGTACGAGTTATACCCACCCATGGTACTAACTACTCATATGAGAGGGTAAGTTCCCATCAACGATTAGAAGATGTAACATCCCATTACTTAATTAAATAAATCAATAAAGAATTGAAATTCTATCGTCATGATTTTATTAATCCCAAACACAGGATAATTTAAAATTTACATAATACGCTTAAAATTCCAAAATCCAAAATCCATAAAAACATGGAATTTATTCAAGTTCCAAAATAACTGAAGGGAAAACTGAAATCGTAAATAGACAAGGTCATAAATCCTATTACAATTTCCAACATTAGACAAAATAGTAAAAGTATAACAAAATCCCTAGCTCGACATCCCAAGCTAGCCTCTATCTCCGTCTCAAGCGTCAACAGCATCACCTGTAGCATCATCTGCTCTCATGTACAGAATTACACGATCATCGCCAAACACACAAAAAAAGGGTGAGCTTATAAAATAAAGAAAATAACATATAAATTAACATAATGAAATTAATACACCCGTCTGATTCAACCTTCTTGGCCAAGACCTTAATCCCCAAGACTTTTCAACCTTCACAACACACAAATAGTTAGTCTCGAATTCAGGGTTTATGATGCTCACATGAACCTGCCTGCTCGTGGTCCTGCATCTACGAACCTCCCCGCTCGTAGTCCTGCTCTACGGACCTGCCCGCCCGTAGTCCGACACACGTGATTCACCAGCTACGTACCTCCCCGCACACAACATCTCTCAAGTGTGAGCACGGAACATACGAACCTACCTTGCTCGTATCCCCACACGAGAGTAATAGGATATGAACCTCCCCGCTCATACCATCATGTGTTCACCACCATCCATGAACCTACCCGCTCATGGCACAACATCTCCTGATCCAAGTATAACATCATTGCATAAACGTAACACACACAAGTCACAGACTGCATCATTATCGCCTGGGACAGCCTAAGCGCCGCCAGGCGAAACCGGCACAGACTGCCTAGTGGGACCTCTTCACCGCCAGGCGCCAAGCTCCAGGCAGACCTCCTTCCTGTTGCTCCTATCGCTTGGCACACCTACCTGTGCCGCCAGGCGTTATACCAGTAGCGAAAATTCTACTAGTTTTAGTACCCAAAGTGATTTAACTTACAATATAATGTATACCCAAGCATCTACATATATCTCCTTTGATCTAGGTGAAGTTCACAGCAGTTTGCTACCCTCTTATGATTTAAGAAGGCCTACCTCAACATTCCCAATTCCTTTATTCAAGCTCTCTAGTTTCCCCCAATTAATCTATTATCATATAAGAATTCAGTCCATCTTATGGCAATGCCTACCAATCCAGTATTTTACAATTCATACACCATAATTCTACCGACCTTTAATAATATCAAAAACATGCCCTCAATATTAACTCACATTATCCTAGTCATGAGTGATGTCCAACCCAATATTGCATAAACACTTATAATCCAACTATTCATATTTAAGAAACTAAGTTTCTAGAACCTGGACTCCCATTAGAATACTCTTTCTCCCTTTTTAATTTACCTTCCACATCAACCTTAAACTACACATCCAACAAATCATACCCTCATGTACTCTCGTTTACTTATTGTAAACATGCAATAATTCAAGGACCTCCTTTTCATTCATCCAACTTTACACCACGAACCAATTTCTCTAGTCACATTCACTCCAAGCACCTCCCTCGCACCTAACCAACTAATGGCACGCATCTGCCCCTGGGCCAGTCGTCGCCTGGCAGCAAGCAGAGTGCCGCTAGGTGGTGCGTCAGTAACTGGACACTAAACCAGATTTCTACACTTGCGAGGAATCCATCACTTCCCCTAATTTGACACACGACCCAGTTACACCAAACCACTCCAATTCGCATAAAATTTATAAAGCCACACACCCAGTATTGTTCCTTACGCGTCATAAACCTATTGATCCATGGAGATCAATTCATTGCTTTTTCCCCTTCCAAGAATCCAAATTATGCTCATGGTAATCATATGTGGTTTCCTCCAAGCACCCTCATACCCCAATTATTTAAATGTTATAACAGTTAACGCACAATATTATTCACCAAACACTCATTCAAAAGTCACAATGACTTATGCACCAAACAATGCACAAACAGACCCACGGATAGTGCCGCACCGCCTGGCAGATATTCATCGCCGCCAGAACTATGGACAATAGAGGTGTGTCGCCTGGCGGCATACTCGTGTCTGCTAGGCAATTTCTGGGCAGAAACGTAGAAACTCACGAAAACTGCGTAAAATGAGCGAAAATATCATGTATTTGATCATGGCAACACGCAATTCATCATACATGAATCAAAACAATAATAAACAACTCCTCTTACCTGGAATCCTTGCTCCAATTGAGATCCTCACTCTTCTTTCACACCTTCTTCTAAAAACCACCACAATTCTTCTCCTCTTTGCTTTCTCCACAAACCATAACCTCTCCACTCTCACACCCAAAACTCTCTGCACTTTTCCAGATTAATTTCCTCTCCTCCTCTCTTCTCTCTCAAGGTTAATGCTCCCTTAATTACCCTTTAATCTACTAAAACGAATTTTAATTAAAAAAAATGGCTTAATGGTTATTCATTAATCATTACTTGGTGTCACCCAGCCCCCTATGCTGCCTCCCTTGGCAGCTAGGGTTACTCTGTCTCTTCAATTCCAAGCCAAAATAAAATTAGGCAAAAAAGAAAGTTTAGTTTCCAACAAGGTTTAAACACACAACCACTCAATTGTAAAGTCAATGCATAACCACTAACCACATTCAAACATATCATTAAAATAATGCACAAATTAAAATACATACAATTTGCATACATAGGACTCGAATCTAGGTCCTTTCACACAATCAAGTACTCTCAACCATTTAAGCTAGTACTTTTCCACATCATAATAATTCGCATTAAATTTCTTAAAGGCTCTTACTATCCGCATTTATTAAATAATTATTTATTTAATTATTTAAATTTCTCGGGTCTTACAGAAGACGTGGTCCTTATTTCATATATGCCTCCTCTCCAGATTCATAGGAATCTCCTCTAACTTTCACATCTTAGTTATCTTTCTCTACATGAACTCAATAACTAATAAAGTTAGGATAATCTCCTCAATCCTTATTCAATACTCTTTCTAATATCACACTACATAGTTATTTTCCCATTGGAAATACTATCTAGTAGGTCCTATGCATTAAACATTCAATCAAAACAATAGATTTAGACCACTATCCAACCTTTACCCAACTTGTCTCTCCTTCACTCTTTCCATCTCTCTATCCTTATATATATATATATATATATATATATATATATATATATATATATATATATATATATATATATATACACACACACACACACACACACACACACTAGATTTCAACATCCTGTCCTTGCTCTACATAGCCACTCATTTCTTTCGTCTCATTGTTTTAAAGACCTTTGATCATTTTAAAGAAATTCCTCCAAATTCACGTAGCAAGTCAAATACATTCATCAAGAGAAAGTATCATTTGATGAGTGTATCCTCTAGTCCATTCATTTCTCACTCAAAAACGCAACCACCCTTGAGCCTTTAAATACTTTTGAAAAATAAAAATTCTCTCATTAATAATACCATTCACTAGATGAGTCACACACTTTTGGAAAACACCTCAACTATGCTCATCCAACGAATTCATTCAACTAGTGCAGGTATCGTCTTGAACTCATTGCAAATACTTTAAAATACTACTTTTTACCCAACGAGTGGATGATTTGTGTAGCAAGTGCATTGTTTATGAATACATCATCTATCGAGTACATTGTCTGATTTTTACTTCATAAAAGCACTTCATCCAAAGGGTAGTCTTATAAAAGAGTATTTGTCCGTTCAACCTTTAACAACTAATGAATGTATTAATTTTGTATTATTGACTTATACATAACTTAAATTTGTTAAATCGCATCTTCTAATTTTAAAAGGTTTACCTTAGCCAAATAAACTCTCACATTCATTCCATTGTCTTCTATGCAATATTCAATCACTCTAAAGTACATCAACTAACTCCCTTAGTCTATATAAGTATTCTTTCATTTCACTCATAATCTGATGCAATAAAGAATTTTGACAAGATTCAATCAACATCTAGTTCATCACTTCTCAACAATCGCATAATATAGTATTGTAATGAACCAGCCACACAATCAACATACAACATCATCAAAATACTAAAACCATATAATAATCTTTCATGAACCATAAACATAGTATTTCAATGAATGAATCATACATCTAATAAACACATCATCAAAATACTCAAACCAGTCAAACTAGAAAACAAGCAATAACTTCATTGTCAACTTTCAAATTATGACTCATATCATGACATCAATGATAACTTATAACTAAATGTAACTAGTTAGCTTCCCTTACCCGTTCTCAAAGCTTCTTTATTTTTCAAACTCTACTGTTAGCACTTTCTCAGCTACTTAGCTCTACACGAACGAAATGTCAAATCAATGATTTGAACATAACTACCAGATCAAAGACTCATTTTGAACCCAAAAAGAGTCGCATGCAAGCATGATTCTCTCTTAGACAAGAACATCACCAAACTGACTCAAAAAGGAAGGTTAAAGTTGAACTTACTTTATTTCAATTTCTAATTAGTTCAAAAGATGGCCTTTGTCATCACAACCCTTATGATGCTCTAGGATCTTTAACTAGAATAACCACTCCACCTGATTTCTATAGAGAAGCAAGAGAGAGAAGAGAGGAATGTACTTTAGAGAGACATTAGGGTTTATGAAAATGAAAATTGATTACTTAGTTTTTCTATCATGACTTATGCCCTTTAAAATAATAAAATAATATTAAGCTAATCAAGTTTCATGTCATAATTATCCATTATCCCATATCCATACATCTCTCGTCTACCCTGACTCACATACTATACCTCTCTTATACATGTATATCTACTCATCTCTAACAACTTAGCATTTGGTACATTTAACACAATGTCTAGCAATGTGTTTATACATGCTTCTTCTACCCATGCATCGTATATCCTCACAATGTCTCCACCTTTAACTATCTAACAATGTCTACTAGAGGTACTAGTTTAACAACATAGAGTGTCTACCATTTTTATCCACACTTAGCGTTTATGGAATGACATTGGTAGCTAGATATATTTTAGGAATATTTTTATGATTTGGTTGCCTCGGCTTGTAAACACTACTAGCTAAATTCATATATTTTTGTGTGTTTTAAGTGGTTGAGTGATTATGGTAAGTGGTTCAATCGCTAGTATTTAATAGTCCTCATTTTTAATGTACAGGTGGACAAAATAGTCGGTGGAGCTAGGTTGGGTTTTATCACTATTGAGGATGGGAAAACTGAAGTTCTTGTGTATATTGATTGTGTGGTTTCTCCACCGAATCAAAACTCTGCTCCAATGTTTCGTGCCATTAGAAATGGTCCCTTGAAAGATAAGGTACCACCCGGTGAGCCTAGAATTATGAGGAGCCTTCTTCAAGCTCTTCAAAAGTCAATTGAAATTGCCAAATTGTAAATGTTTTTGTTTGTTCTCTTACTATTTTGAGGCTTTTCCTTTTGAATAAAAAAATTTCACTTGAAGTTTAAATTATTTTAATTTATTTATCCATATTGTGGTTACTTACCGGTTTAAATTGATAAAAGATGTTTGGATTGAACTTCAATTTTCTTTTTTGTACTTCACATTACATATATGAAAAGTGGGATTGGAAAAAGTAATTTTTGGATTGAACCTAACTATAACATTTGCTCAAAACTTCAAATATATTTCATTTGAATTGAATTAAATTGTTTTTGTGGTTTAAATATACCCAATAGTCCCACATCACTCAAGAGTCAAGGTCACATATGGGAATTGTTTTATGAATTATACCAACCTAGCATGCCTCTTGTTCAACTTGTATTGGCTTTTCAAAAAATGTAAAGACTCATTATCCTTATTGATCCCAAACTCTGTTGAAAGAATGTAGTGTTTCTAAGTGTCGCAACCAAAATCGTGACGGGACGGCGAACCAAAAATAACACACACACACATGCACACTCACACACACACACACACACACACACATATATATATATATATATATATATATATATATATATATATATATATATATATATATATATATATAATTTTGGAGTAGCCACCATAGTTATTATAGGAAACTATGGAAAACCATAAAGATAAGAACAAGGTCTACGAAAATAGATTTTGTACCAGGGAGTCGGTTACACATAGGGAAGTGTGAACACCCTACAATGTCAGTCCTAAGACAGTACCTTTAATTAAATATACAAATGGATGTGGCTCTTTTGACAATGATTATTTTCCCAAAAACAAATTATAAAAAGAAAAAAGAAAATTCAAAAGAAACAATTTTTATTTTATTTTTTGGGTCCGACAAGGATTAATTATTACTCCTACATATCTCCATTCATAATGGAAAAGTTGGGTCATTAGTTTTTTATGAAAAAAATTTTTTGAAAACAATTTGATTGAAAATGTTGATATCATTTTTTTTATTTTGAAAATTTTGTATTTTGTTTTAGTAATTTTATAGACAAGCAAATGTGTTAAGTACTAAGACGACGAGAGCAGCCACACGAGCACTTATACCTTTTAAAAGGTAAAAATGTACTTAAATTATTTATTTATTATTTAAAAAAAATTCTTTCAAAATAAGATAGGATACCAAAAAATGTGTGACTATTATTTATCCATAATTTATAAAACATCATAAGAAAATAAATAAATAAATAAAAGATTAGGATATAATGTTTAGGATTAAACATATTATTTTATTATTTGTAAAAAAGTTAAATAACAAATTAAAAATAATATAATATAAAAAAACATGGCCTGTGATCGGTCCCTATGATTTCATTTGCAATACATTTATATATTATAACTTATAACCATATAATGGACCCACCAAATGTGTTAATATATACTTAAGGAAAAAACGAAATCATGGCAGATAAAGAAAAAGTGGGACCAACTAAAATGTATTAGAAAACGGGATCCACTCAAGCATAAAATGGTAAAACATGTGATCTCTCACTTATTCATGCAACAACATCTCCAGTGCAATCAACAAGCATTAATTACAAAAACTAATGAATCCTAGGGGCACCGAAGTGCTGCTGGCCAAATAGGGAAGAAGAACAACACCAAATGGGGACGAAGTGTAAAACGCTACAAAATGGGGACGAAAACGAAAAATATTTGGTTCAAAACTCCTAAATCAATCCATAATTCAAAACCCAACAACTTTTAGTGGTGTAAACGAAACCAACTCACCTGCAGAGGACGTCCTCGTCATCACTAGCGTTGAGGGTAGAAGGCACGAAGCAATAGCGAAGAGGCTTGTGTTTTTGCGCTAGCTTTAGAACATAAATTGACGTTGGGAGAGAGGGACGTTGTCGTTAATGGATGTCAGGGGAGCGGGGTGCCGACGTGAATGGACGTCGATGGGGAGGAGAGCCGATGTGCTTTTTTGAATGACATCGTGGTGTGCTTGGATTGACGTTAAGTGACATCAGGGATACTAAGGGCAGACGTCGAAATTGTCCATTTATTTACAAAAACATCATCAGTCATTTTTTACGTTGGTGTTCTTTTGGGCTGACGTTAAAAAGGTGACGTTAATGGGCTTTTTTATGTTAGTGTTCTCACACTAGCATAAAGGTTGTCATAGGTGGAGTAGTTGATGTAACTACCCTTTAGTTTCTCACTAAAGTAGGTTATGGGGTGTCCCTCTTGAAGGAGCACAACCTCAATGCCTAAATTGGATGAATCACACTTAACCTTAAATGTTCTAGAGAAGTTAACAAGGGCTAGAAGTGGTGCATTAATCAATTTTTCTTTAAGATTTGCAAAGGCCTTTGCTTGATCATTACCCCACTTGAAGTGCACACCTTTCTTGACCAACTCATTTAAGGGGGTGACTATTATGCTAAATTTTGGTACAAAACTCCTATAGAAGCTAGCAAACCTATGGAAAGATCTAAGCTCACTCACATTTTTGGGTGTTGGCCACTCCTTTATAGCCACCACTCCTCTAGATTGGTCCTATAGGTTGGCTTATTAAGCAAAGACGAGCCTTGTAAAAAAAATCAATTTGGTGTTCTCTTCCTCTTAGAGGTATTCCTTTGGGAGGTTTTTAGAAAACATCTTTGTACTCTTCTAAGACTAAAGACAAGTCTTGAGGGTATCTAGAGGGTGGACTTTGGAAAGATGGAGAAGACCCACTAGGATAAGCTATTAATAACTCTTTTTGGGTAAGCATTACCTTTTTCACTCCTTTAATTCAAGTCAACATGCTCAACAAGTTAACTAAAGTCAAGCCAACAAAAGTCAATTTAGGGAAAGTCAAGATAAGAAATGGAAAATAAAGGCAAAGAAGTAGGGTTAGTAGCCTCCCTTCTAGTGATGCTTCTAGTCACTCTCCTTGGATGTTTCTTCATGGCTTCATGGTGAGTCATGGACTCATCAATAGGTCATCATTTTGATGCTCCAAATATTAATCTTCTCTTTGTCGTACATTAGAGGACATTCTACATCAGATTATGCCTCCTTGGTTCTGTCTACGTGGATCACTCCTCTTGTTTTGTTAAGAAATCTCATAGAGGGTGGTTCTAATACCACTAGTTGTTATAAGGTGGCTCTAGAGCAGGGGGAGTGAATAGAGCCTGTAGACATTTTAAATTTGTCTTGCGTTGACATAATATATGCAAATTAAAGAGTAAGGCAGAGAAGAATGAACATAAGGATTTATACTAGTTCACCTCACTCCTTGAGGCTACATCTAATCTCTTAAGCAACCTACTTAAGAAGTTCAACTAATCAAATCCCTTGACTAGCAAAAATGTCAACATTTCCAAGTTACAACGAATTTAATGAACTAGATAAATTCACCGAATGAATCTCAATCTATATATTAGGGTAATTTTTTACTTAATTTCGCTCAATGAGTAATCTATTGTCAACACCTAATTGTGTCTGGAAAAACAAAAATTTGTTTCAAAAAATAAAAAGAAATAGGAGTTTAATTAATCCTAAAAATGATAAATATAAAGGAGTGAAATAATTTTTTTTATTTTAAAAATCTAAAATCTAAATTATTCTTTAAATAAAGATAATTAAAAAGTTAGAAATTATTTTTTTTAAGAAAAATGAATTATGAAAAGTAAAGTAAAGAAAGAGCAAGAAGAAGAAGAAAAAAAAAGATATAAAAAAGAAAAACTATATATGTGAGGAATGTAAATACAATGATAAGTATGAATAATTGTTCATGAAATTATGGTAGTGGGTAGATAACACACTAGACATTGTACTTAAGTTGTTCATTAGACAATTAGCTCTTTTACGTTGGTTAGACGATATACATATTACATCGATAGAGGTTTAGTTATGTGATTAATTGTAGTTAGTATGACACCTTAGTGGTGTTATAAGTTTTACAAGAAGGGAGTAACCTAAAAAATCACATTAGTTTGCTCACTAAATAGAGGTAAACACCTTTTAATGAATACGAGGTTAAAACACTTTTAATTAGTTAAATGAACAAGAATAATGTTCTTGGAAAGCATAGGACACAAAAAAATTTGAGCAACATATTTACCAACATTTTAATAATTCTTTACCATTTCTTATTGTTCTTGAAGTTAAGAGATTATTTTATTGATTTTTTAAAGAATGAAATGTTGTTCGATAATATATAATAAGTTGAATACTTAATTTATTTGTTTGTCTATTTATGCAAGTTAATGCTTTTACTTTCATTAACTATTTTTATAATAATGTATAATAAAATAAGTGAATACTTTAATTATATTACTATAAATTGATAAATCGAGTTAAGCATTGTATACCATAAATATATAAATAAGTTGAAAGTTTGAATTAACTCAATTAATTTACTTAATAACATGTAATAAGTCAAATTACAAACAAAATTTTTGACTTACCGTCTAATTGCCTCTTGACCTAAGGTTAATATGTTTATGAAAAAAAAAATTGAAGTTTATAATTTATTGAAACATTGTTTATTTCATATCTATCTATATTTGTTCACCGGTTATTTCCTATTTTACTATTCATAAAAGAAACATGCGGTAAATCGCGGACATTAATTTATCTAAAGAGAATACATTTACCTATTAAAAAGATCAAATTAAAACATCTAAAATTTTGGACAAAATTAAAAGTATATCATGATATTGAAAAGGGTATTAAGCAAAAAACAAATGATCATTATTGCTGTAAATTTATTGTACACAACCCCAATAATAGAGTAATGGAGCAAAACGGCGCATGTTCGTAAAATACAAGTGATTTCCACCCAACCGCCAGAGCAGACACACACTCGACCTAACAATAATGCGTGAGCCGTTGGTTTCACGTGCTAGCTGTCGTGTCTGACGTGGCCACATCTTCGTCGTCAACTTCAATCTAATTGAACAATTTAATAATATGAAGAATTTTCTAGGCATAAGAACTAAAATAATTTAGTAAAGTCGAACTTTATATGATCTTTGAATAATCGTTGCTCAAATAGTGGAACAGTAACTTAACGAATACGACTCATCTGCTAAATGCGAGCCTCAACAACCTTTCAAAGGTGGAGAAAGTGAGAAATTCTAATATTCCTCTTTTTACCTTTTTTTTTCGCTAATATTCGTCTAACCCCTTTTGAATTTTTTAACCCGTTTTGAATACTGGTCGGTTTATTCTTAACAGTGGTTGTTTAATTTATTATTTAATCAATAATGGTTAATGAAAAGGTTTAGTTTTGCTTCTGGATCACGCTTTGTGCAGTTGGGAGAGTGTGGGTGTGTCGTGGGTGTGCATCATCACCCACCGTCACGCGAGTAAGTGAGTACTCGCTTTAGTGATTCGAGAATTTGGAGAGAGTGAGGAAGCGGTTAGCGAAATGGCGGAAATGAGAGGCAGGGACACGTGGACGGAGGAGCTCGCCAGTCTCATAGAGGATTCCGGCGTGCACTACGGCGGAGATCCGAACGCCGCCTCTGCCCCGTCGTTTGAGGTGAGGAAGTCCGTCTACGCGCCTCAGAGCGAGTGGGTGGAGTCCGGGGAGAGCTTGAAGGAGCAGGCCTTGGGGTTCGTGATGGCGTGGTGCGAGATACTTTTGGAGCTCGGGAGAGGGTTTAGGGACATTCTGCGGCAGAACCTGATGAACGAGGATTCCTATGTCGTGAGGAAGTTCGGTGGTCCTTTTTCCAAGGTTTCGAAGCGGTTGAGGTTTCTCAACGAGTTTCTCCCCGAAGATCGCGATCCCGTTCACGCTTGGTCCGTCGTGTTCTTCGTTTTCATTCTCGCTCTGGCGGGTACGCTACCACTCTTCCTCTCTCGCACAATCTCTTTTGCTTTTTCTTTCGCCCAATCGTGGTATGTGCCATACTGGACTCTGTTAGATTAAGGTAATAACAAAGTAGGATAAACTCAGTTTTTCATAAATTAAAATTAACTTACGTGAAATTTTCTGTAAAATTTTTAATATTTTAACTGTCTATTATAAGTTAATCTTAATTTATAGTTGTTTTTTTTTTTGGTTTTTGGTAAAAGTTTTTTCATTAGTTCAAACCAATTTATATTTATCTCAATCTTAAAAGAAAAAGCCTATGAGAGACTCATAGGTTAAGTGTTTATTATAGTTGGATATTTGTCTTTAGTTATAGTGTTAATGGAGAAATTTATGGGTCTTACTTTATCCTTTTGTTTTCTTTTCTATAACTAAGGTTTATCCACCAAGGTTTAAATGTATTCGTTATTGTTACCACATATTTCTTTGTGATGCATTGATTTTATTTTTTTTTATCTATTTCTTTGACCTTCATTCCATACCTGTTGATTGAGGTAAGTGATGTATGTCTGAGATTTTGGAGCAAATTTGGGTATTGCTTACAAATGAGTTATTCCTGTTGGTATTAGGTTGTTGAAGATTTACTGAATTTTTCTAGTTTTGCAGCTATAAGTGTAGATCCCAGTCGCGAGGCAGTAGCACCTATGATGAAGGTGCGGAAACATCCTCGTAGTGCTAGTCGTGTGCAACTTCCTGATGGTAGATTCATGGCTTATGATGAGCAAGGTGTTTCCTCTGAAACAGCTAGATTTTCAATTGTTGCCCCGCATTCGTTTCTTTCGTCAAGACTAGCAGGTAAAATGAGTTGAAATTTTAGGTATCAGAAAAGTTTTTTGGGTGTGGAGCAACTAATCTTATTCTACTTTTTGGCAATGGAAGGTTTACCTGGAGTGAAATCATCGTTGCTTGAAGAGTATGGCATCCGCTTCATCACATATGATCTTCCTGGTTTTGGGGAGAGTGATCCTCATCCCAACAGAAATCTCAACTCATCAGCCATGGATGTTCTGCATCTGGTCAATGCCGTCAATGTTACTGATAAGTTCTGGTTACTGTGCCACTCCACTGGATGCATTCATGCTTGGGCTTTCCTCAGATATGTTCCTGAAAGAATTGCAGGTTTTACATCTTTTTAAGCTTTTTATCTTCTAGATACCTATAAGTTGCTCGTAAAAAGTTCAAACAAAGGAAAGGGGCTTGTTGCAGAACCTGATCTAACTTGTTATAGTGTCCGAATTGCAGGTGCAGCAATGTTGGCTCCTATGGTTAATCCATTCGACCCACACATGACTAAGGAGGAAACAAAAAGAACTTGGGAGAAGTGGCTGCCAAGGAGGAAAATGATGTATTCTTTGGCTCGTAGATTTCCAAAACTTCTCCCTTTTTTCTATAGAAAAAGCTTCTTGCCTGAAGAGCATGACGAGATTGATAAGTTGCTATCTTTCTCAAAGGGAAAGAAGGTGAGTGAGTCATAAGTAATTATCATAATTTTAACTATGTAACAAGCAAGCATAATTACTCAAACGTTTCATTGTTCATCAGTATGAACTGGCTTAGTTAATTGTTCAACGACCAATAAATTGATTGGGAATATAATCGATCTCACATGTGCAGGATAAACTTGTGATTGAAGAACCAGAATTTGAGGAATTTTGGCAGAGAGATGTGGAGGAGTCGGTTCGTCAGGGAAATATACGCCCATTTATAGAAGAAGTTGTTCTGCAGGTATCAAATTGGGGTTTTGACCTTAAAGAACTTCATGTGCAAAAAAAGTGTCAAGCAAGAGGCTTACTTCTTTGGTTGAAATCCATGTACAGTCAGGTGGACTGTGAATTAGCAGGATTTCTTGGCCTTACACACATATGGCAGGTTTGAACTTCTAACACATTGTTCTTTAAAGAAAGTAATCAGAATTTTTGTAATGCACACTCAAAATTTTAGTTTTTAAAGAAGTTAATTTTATTTTTTGTGTTTATCAGTTTGATATTGTAATCACTTATAACTTTGGTTTCCCTTTTGAATACTGAACAGGGACTGGATGATAGGTTGGTCCCACCATCGATGATGGAATACATAGAACGGGTTTTGCCAGAAGCTGTTATCCATAAACTTCCAAACGAAGCTCACTTCTCCTATTTCTATTTCTGTGATCAGTGCCACAGGCAGATTTTCTCCACTCTCTTTGGAACTCCTCAGGGTCCAGTTCAACGACAACAGGAAACTGCATTCGAGGAAGCTAAGGAAGAAGCGGTTTTACAAATACCTTCTTAACTTTTTCCAGTAACTGCTGATATGCATGTCTTAGGTTGTATGTAAATACCACAGGCAGCTCCACTTCTCTGTGGAGCTAGAAAGAACAAAATGTTCGTTATAAATGCTCGGAATTTTGAACCATGAGAGCTTTTGGAGACATAGGACACCTTAGAATGTCACACAATGTTTCTCCTTCCTTTAAGCAAATTGAATCGTAGAATTTGTCTAATTGGTTCTGGACGGTTCCACTTGTAATCATTTTTGAAAAACTTACATAATTATTCCAAGTTTTTATTTATATTTTCAAAGAAGGTGAAGCCACTAAATTAATGATCTATATTCCCACCTTTTCTAGCAAATTCATCTTCATCTATTTCTTACTTCCTTTTAGTTGGCCAAGAAATGGAGGACTTCTATCGGGACTTGGGTCCTTAAGGGAGAACCATTCGTCTTAAAAGTTCCTGTTTTAGTTAAACATGTCGTTGTCAACTAATTATATGCGGGTAGTGCTAGCATGCGTTGTGAACTCATTATTAATGACAACAGTTAAATGTGTGACTTCTTTTCAGATTTTTCGTTCATTCTTTAATTAAAATTTGAATATCGTTTCAAACTTTAGCAATTGACATTTTTTTTTTAATATCAACTTTCCTTGTGATAAAACTATTCGAGGTTGTTTTCAATACAATTACAATATTATAACCAATAATTGTAATCTGGGTATCTCTTCCATTTTTATGTGACTTTTGTTCTATTTGTGTAGTCCTTAAATTGAAAATTTCTAACGCTAATATAATATTGAATTAAATATATAAATTAAAAATTTATAAAAACAAGAATTGTGAGGTGTATTCTCATTTGGTATATTTTCTGTGCAGTTAGTACTATGACAACGATGTATTTTGTACCTAAATTTTACGTTTATGTGAACTAATTCAACACTCATCGCTAGACCTACCCTTACATTTGATAGGTTTCCTATTGCCGTGCATGAATGCTAAAATAAAAAATTGTTACCGTGAAAAATAATGACAATAAATGCAAATATGATCATTACTATTTTAAGCAGTATTTAACCATTAACTCTCAATAATACGTTTTAGTTTTTCAATAACACATCTCCCGATATGCCTCATAAAATTTATATTTAGACTTTGTCATAATTTTAATTGTAATTCTAATATATTTCTTTTCACTTGAAAGACCATAATGTATTAGAAAAGCTGAACTATGAAACTAAAATTTGTTATCCTGAATACAACATTCATTTACTATGATGTTCAAAAATCTGCAAACTTAAAACACAAGTCTGAAACATCTGATCCCCAAACATTCTGTAATTAACAGAATCGATTATATTGTGCCAAACATCACGCATGAAATGGTAAAGAAAGATAACTGGTAGCAGAATGAGGAACTAAAAATCACTTTTAATGACAGCAATCTTCACTTCAACAGCACAAATCATGTTAGATATATGCGTAAACCATGTTTAGTTTTCAGTTTTCTCCCTATAGAATTGGTGATGCACTAAGTAATTGGACGATGGCCAAAAAAATTGTAACTGAAATCAAGTGAGAATGGCGTAGAGTGTTAAAATAATGGAAAGAAAGGCTTCATAGGGGTTCAAAATGCTGAGCCACCACCCTTGGTCTTTCCAAGTAACATATCTTTTGCTTCATTAATTTTGGATGCAAGATAATGACTGCCACCTGCATCTGGATGGTTTGCAACCATCACCCTCCTATGCGCTTCTTTAATCTTATCTGTTGGAGTGTGCTCTCTGAAACATAAATATGACGATTGAAAATCAGCAAAAGAAGAACTATGTCTGCCAAAAAAGTCGTCAAGACTACGAACACAAATTCGATATTAACTAATGAAATTCTATAAAATACACAAAGATAATTAAAGTCAGACACAATTCATACAGTCTACACATATTTAACATCAGGGCAAAGAGGAAAACAAAAAGGAAGCCAACTCTAAACTTTCAACTGGAGAAATATATTCCTTTTTCTTTCTTTTCAATTGGATACAGAACTTGATATGCCTTGTTTCTTAAAATCAATGATTATAACATACACATTATTGCACCAAAATAAGAAGATATATTCACAATTAACAACAGATAGTTGTAATCTAAACACAGTGATTGTCAATCTGAGACTTCATTAACAAGTCAATAGAAAGAGGAGCAATACTGTTCTAACTATGATGGATGATCCCATGGCTCTCAAGAGTAATGGGAACATAGGAATGACGTAAAGAGAAAAATAGTAGAATTAATAGAAAATAAAAAACAGAGCATATCATATCAGAAACATGAATAGAAGACCTTGTTGAAACTTGGAAAACAATAGAGGCAAATTAAAGGAGTAAGAAGACGTGTGAAGGAGGAACACAATTTAGATTTGAAAAGGGAAAAGAGAAATGCAAACATGAATAACATTACGATGAAAGGGAAAAACCGAGTTGTACCCTTGCAGGAAAGCAATGGTTATATAAAAATATGGCAGATGACCACTAATAATACCACTAAGCAGTGGGGTTAGTGGCTGAAAGAAAATAGAGGTCACAATTTATGTTTTACTATCTAAACAGAGGTAACCTTGGTATTGTACAGAAGGTCAAAGGCCATAAATATTTCAAATGTGAAAAGTGGCAAAAATCGTTAAGATTTCTAAATTAGTGGTTTCAATAACTTCATATATGAACAAAAACCAGAATGACTGCATTTTACTTCAATAGGATGTGCAGAAAAGCAATCTGGTGGATGTGTTTGTGATTACAATGACACAATACTGCACTCCTGACCACCTTCAAATCAGACAATGGACATGCAATTTTGAAGATCTTTTTAACCCAAATAACTACATTACAATGCATATATCAATCTACACAATACTGTGCCTTATCTCTCAGCCATCTACAATACTCAAATTGCACATAAGAAAAAGGAGGATTTATCCTGCAATCTCGTGTCCATAGTGAACAGAAATACAGCCTGAATACTAGACTTATGAGCAGTTGTTGGTTAGTTGCTTTATGTGGTAAATAGCACATTATTAGCATAAAAAATATTCTCCATATTAGGAAATTATATAACCGGAGTCTTCCTATTTATTTCAGAATATGTTTATTTCAATTTTGTAAAGATTTCAGTTATTACAAATAGAGATCATGTTGGTATCAAAGCCCATTAAAAAGTGAGTTTAAGCCTAACTCATCATTCTAAAACCAACTTGTAAAGTTACGTGTGCTTGCACTTCTATATGGAAATTATACTTATCTTTAGCCAACATAGAATCCCCAACACCCTCCTCACCCATAGCCATGGACATCTCGTGTGTGGCACTACAGATGCATGGGTGACTCAACAACGGTCCAATAGCACGAACACAATAGATTCAACAAAAATCACCATAATAGACTTTGATGCAATATTAAGAAGTGAGTTTAAATCTAACTTTGTTTGGTGTGGTTTGTCCCACATATATACTATAAATTATTTTATCTCTAGTCCACCTAGGATCTTCAACACTTTATATATATTTCTAATATTCTAACTAATCACATAATAAGTTATATGAATTGCCTAGAGTCCATAACAAATTAATCAAAAACTACACTCTACGCACATGCTTGAAGATGCAAGCATAGCCAATATTTGACATAATAAGATGGTGGGACTGTTGTCTGGGATCTTCTATTGATGTTTATAACATACTTTGAGATATCAACCAAAACTCGAACACTGATTAGGACAGGACCTGTGTCACATGATTTTACCATGAAGAGACTTAACCTTTATTACATGTTGGGTATACATAAGTACAGGATTGTAAAGACATCCCAAGAAATATCATTATCCCAAGTCAAGTAATACCATAAACAGTTTCTCAACCGAGCAAACAAGCCCCAAAAGGAAAAGGTCATACACCGTTAAAACCATTGTCAATCAACACATTAGAATCTTCAAACAGAAACGGAAGTTACCTAACACCCAGTATAAGAGCTGCTTCCCTCCTACTCATGGTGGCCTGAAAACCACCTTCATAAAATCTACGCATCCTAGGTGGTCTAGCCTTGAATGCCTGCCAAGCCACGATACCATATCTACCTGCATAAGCCGCAGCTGCCACAGCAAGCCCAGCCACCAATGGTGTAGTCTGTTCAAAAAATTCATTTTCAGATTCACAACCCAAAAGCAATACAAAACTCAACAAACTTCAAAAAAGAAAAAAAAATAAAAAAATAACCCTCTATGCCCTAATCTCTGCTGATCACAGTATAGCCAGAAAATAAAATGTCCAAACTATGCTAATCTACACAACAAGGATACAAACCTGTACACAAAACAAGGATAATAATCCAGGGTCTGTTTTAAGAACATCAACAATAAGATCCTATCCCCCAACCCCATCCAATTCCAAAGCCCCAAACAAAATTTGAAGACCACAAAAATATCCAATAAAATAAACAACTTATCAACGTTGTGTAAGAAATTGGGCAAACCGATAGCTAAGATATAAAAAGGTGGGCAAAGAGATAAAGGGGAAAGAGGGGCTTCAAATCAAGTAACAAGGAGAACATAAAAAGAAAAAGCATGATCATATCTGTAGAAAAATAAGCTCTTCTGAATCCAAAATTGAATAAGCGAAATTTTTTTAGAGGTTGAGGATGGTTCCCTGTGGGAAATTGAAATAAAAAGAACGAAATTTGAAGAAAAACGATGAAGAAGTTACCATTATGATAAAATCTTCGATAAATTAATGCAGAATTCGAATAGGGTTTTGTTTTTGCCGGCAAACGGAAAGAGGGCTGAGCTAAAGAACACTACGAAACTTGGCTTTTTAATTTTATATTTATATTTTGTTTTTCTGTTTTTAATTTAATTGCCTTGCTCCGCACGTTGGATTCCTCTCGTAATTTCTAGTCAATCACTGATACAAGGCATCTTTGCAGTTTTTGGTTTCTTTTAATAGTACAAGTGTAAAGACATCAGTGTTCGACTATTTTTCTCTTATAATTACGAATATAAAAAAAGGTTTGTTATATATACAACGTTAAAATATTCCTTTGATTCATGTATTTGTTAAAAAATCTCAAATAAGTTCTAAGATTTTTTTTAATCTCAATTAAGTTTATATTTTTAAAAATATGTAATAATTATGCTCATTCCGTTAGTACGGTGTTAACGATATGTCACGTGTCTGCTTAACATTTTTTTGAATTTTTTAAATTTTTTTAAAAATTTTTTAATTTTTTTAATTTCTTTTTGAAAATTATTCATGTCACATGTCACATTAATATTGTGCCACGTGTCAAGTCAGTAAGGTGACACATGTCAAGTCATTGTTTGAAATTTCAATTTGGTCCATATATTTGTTATTTTAATTATATTTCAGTCTATTTTTTTTTTAATTTTTAATTTCATCCTTTCCAAATTATGATCAAATTTAACTTATATAAATTTTATAATGATATTTTTATTAAACATTTTAATAATATTAAGTTTTTTATATTTTGTTTTAAAATTTTAAAATATTTATTTTAACTTGTTACAAAATTATTTTAAATAATTTATATACAAATGTTAGAGTTGGTTTAAAAATAAAAAATTTATAAATTTAAATATAAAATATTAAAACAATTTTGTAAAAAGTTAAAATAAATATATTTAAAAAATTTAAAAAAATGGACTGAAATGTAATAAAAATAACAAATATATAAAACAAATTGAGATTCAGACAATAATTTGACATGTGTCACTTTACTGACTTGACATGTGGTACAATACTGACGTGACACGTGGCATAAATAATTTTCAAAAAAAATTAAAATTAAAAAAAAATAAAAAATTTAAAAAAAATAAAAAAAATTCAAAAAAATGTGGAGCTAACACGTGGAACATCCTTACCACCGTTAACACTATATTAATGGAATGGGCCTTGTTACACATTTTAAAAAATATGGACTAATTGAAACTAAAAAAAATTTTAAGACTTGTTTAAGATATTTCAACAAAAACATGGAACAAGAAAATATTTTAACCTATATACAATATATAAGTACATGGGTTAATTTTTTTTTTCTTAAACTATATAACACAATTTTGAATTTAGTTTATCTTTCAAAGTTTGATCTTATTACATTCATGTCTTTATAAAATATATGAATTTGGTTTGGTCCTTAATAGTAAAATGTGGATTTGGTTTGGTCCTCAATATTAAACGGTGTTAACAATTGCTATGACATGGTAAATACTGCGTCACGTCCACCATTCATTTTTGACACCTATTTTTTTTTTTAAATTACATTTTTTTTAGATTTTTTTACTATTGTTTTGGTTTAATTAATCGTAAGGTACCCAGTTTGGTACTAGAGTATCAAATTGGTACCCGCTTTTAAAAAAGTGTCAATTGCATCCCAACTTTTGAAAATTGCTTCAATTAGGTCCCTTTCAGACAGAGTTGACTAACGTCGTTAGTCAACGTGCCACGTGTCAATCTGTGGTT
>Ga0209589_1001111_pt1 | contig 42823 bp, 15 predicted proteins | sample CowpeawhiteBW_FD_187525 | JGI IMG/M metagenome (GOLD analysis project Ga0209589, IMG submission 187525) | Root nodule microbial communities of legume samples collected from California USA - Cow pea white BW (SPAdes) (version 2) | ecosystem: Host-associated > Plants > Roots > Nodule | place: USA...
AAAAAAAAAATATGCCTTCACGCTCAGTTGGATAACCCTCGTGCTGATAACGTGTTATAAAATAAAGGTAATAAGAGAGACAAAGGAGAGGAAGAATAGAGAATGAGAGAGTAGGGAGCAACTTCTGGTTTTATGTGTGTCTAATTACTGATAGGACGAGTCCTATTTATAGGTACAATATGGTAACCCAGAAAGGATATAAAATCAAATAGTAAATACAAAATATTACATCATAAAGAGTAATGAATAATATGATTATCAATCATATGAGTAATTGTATAAATCAATGGACGACCATTAATTCATAACAATTATAATATTTTTTATGATTTTAATGCCGGAGGTTATCTTAATAAAACTGTTATTGAATTAAGTAATAATAATATAATTAAGGTAGTCAAAATCGAGATTTAAATAATAGGATTATAAGATTTTACGATTTATATTGTAATTACGAATCAGATCTCACACATAATCATAATAGGATGATAGGATCATAGAACAAATAATAAAATCGTGTAAATCATTTTTTTGTTCAAATCTTATGTTGTATTATTTGTTCATATTCTTCGACGAATAATTAAAATTCTACATGCGTTCTCAGTCACACAATCACCTTTCACCTAATTAAATTAAATTAAATATTACTACAATTAAAATTCATTTCTCAATAAAAAAAATCATACAATTAAAAATCAGCTGCAACACATAACCAAACAAATTCAATTAAAAATGACAATTATAATTTTTTAGTTTTGCAAACACAATTTTATATAGACCCAATGCGTACTAACATTTATTATTTACTAATTTTTTATTAATTATAATATTATTATTTATTATTTCTCGTATTTATTAATTATAACATTACTATTTATTATTTCTTTTATAAAAAAATTTATATAAATATTATTTGTGAAGACCAGTAACAAACAGAGACAATTTTTTGTTTTTTTTATGCTCAAATATATTATAATACTAATAAGTTGATTCGATATTTCACTATCAACATCTTGACCTAAAAGTGTAATTTTTATCTATAAAATAGAATAATTTATTTAATTTTAATTCCTTTTGTATTTCAATATTTTATTATATTAACTATTTTCATGCATATTTAAACTTTCAAAAGATAAATCGGATTAATTTATACTCCTTATATATATATATATATATATATATATAAAGTGAAATTTATTATCTGTGTTACGATTTCATGATTTACGAATATATGAATTACTTGCAATTCTACTTATAATCTTGATTTTAATCACCTTGAATATAACTATTGATTACTGGTTAAGAATAATTAATACTAATGAAAATTTATAAAAGTTCATAATTAATTGTAATATTAAATGAAATATGACATGATCACAATGCATGCAATTTTATTTTATTTTAAAAAAAATCCATAAGTATTATACAATTGTTATAATATTTATTTAGTGTTTATCGATAAAATTTACAAAATGTTAAATAATAAAATAACTATATTTTAATGTTATTAAAAATTAAAATATAATTAAACATAAAAAAAAGTTTAAATTAACAAAAAAAATCAACAAAAAATAATATTAAATATCTAAAAAAATTACAGAAAAAAAAAATAAAATAAAAGTATCAATTTAAGATTTAATTAAGTTTCAAAATTTTTATTTTTATTGCTTAAAAATTTTTAAAAATATTTTTTTCTTTATAAAATCAATGATATAAATTTACATTATTTTAATTAATAAAATTAGTTATTTCAACTTTCAATTGATAAAATCGAAATACGTTATTATTTCTTAACCAATAACAAAAGGGTACGGGTTAGTATTCTCTATAACTATTTAATATATTTACAATTTCAGTCCTCATTGCATCACATATTGTAACGTTTCATTAATTGTAATGGCGTTGATTAAAGTATGTAACAAATTTCGAAGGAAAACGTAAGTAACAATTAACGCAAAAGACAATTCCTAAATGCAACGTCTAGTAATTAATATGATTATTTAAAACGCAATTAGCTATAGTTAATGCAACGTTAATAATTTCAAATGCCATTAATAGTAATTCATCTTTATCAGAGTTAACACCAACAAAAGAAAAAAAACCTAAAACACTAACTTTTAAAATATAACGGGTGCCCTATTGACACTAATTAAAAATAATTACTGAATATTAAATTTTATAAAATTGTATAGTTAATTATGAATTTAATTTTAATAATCATTAATGCAATTTTATTTTTGTTAGTGAACATAAATATCCATAAATATTATATATATGTCATTTATAATTTTTTTATGTATAACAAACAAAAGTTAAAAAATAATTAAATAACGAGTTAACTATGTCTTTAGTTCATCAAGTTTAAGTGAAATTTGAAATTAGTCCAAAATTTTTGACTAATTTAGTCATTCATCTCTAGAAATACGTGAATTTTAATCTTTTTAATTTAATTAATTCTTGTTAAGTTTAGCTGACGTTTCAAACACATTTATGATAATATTTAAGTTAACATTAGAGAAAATGTGTCAAATGGGGTAGATAATTTAAATACTATCATGAGATGGTTTGAAACGTAGGATAAACTTAACAAAATTTAGGTAAAAGGACTAAATTCACGCATTTATAGAGATGAATGACTGAATGAGTCGAAAACTTCGAAGAAGAGAGACTATTTTCAAATTTCACTGACACTTGAGAGAACAAACACATATTTAACCCTCAAATAAAAATAATAAATTAATTTTAACATAATTGTGTCATTAAAATAACTAAATAATAAAATTTAATGTCATTAAATTTAATTTTCCTCCAATATTAATATTGTTCGGTGAAATTTAATGATTAACTTTTTAATTCATCCTCAATTTAACTTTTTATTTTATTCTTAACTACGTAATAAAATCATAACATTTTGTATTTAATAAACAAACGTTGTAAAAGTGTTTTCACAAACATACCATTGTCACGGCCAATCGTAAAATAAATTAAAAAGAAAACGTAAAAATGTTGAATAATGATAACATATGATAGCGAGAAATTTTACTATTATTAAATATAAAATTAATTTTTAAAATAAAATTATTTAATACTTTTTATATTATTTAATATGATAATGCATTAGTCATTTTCATTATAAAGATGACTGTATAGAGTTTTAAATTTAATTTGAATCTCATTGTATTATATTCCTTTAAACAAAAATATTGTTATAATATTCATATTCTTAATATAATTTTATTTAACTAACTTATGACTACATTAAAATTATTTTAATTTTTTTATGCATAAAACAAATTATACATTATAGTTGTATAATATTTATGAACATTTTTGTCTTCCAAATAAAATAAAATTGCATTAATAATTATTGAGGTCAAAATTCATTAAATGTCACACTTAATTATGAATTTTATACTTATTAATTATAAAATTAATCCTCGAGCACTTATCACTTGACCAAAAGCTATCGTTATTAGTCAAGGAGCAACTCTTTCTACTTAAGCGTGTATGAGCCCAAGCGTCATGATTCGATTGTGACTCGGCCCACCCAGCCTCCACCACAAAACAATTGGTGTCACCCGCAACAATCTCCCCCTCAACAAATCTTTATACTTAGCAAAAATTAAAAGAGAGTGCAAAGAAAGCACAAGAGACAACAAGATTTATATTGGTTCGATTCAAATGAATCTACATCCAGTCTCTAGTTTTTCTCACTAAAAATTTCACTATAAAACCCCTATGCAATTCCTAAACTCTAAAACCACACGTCTAGAAACACCCCTTCAAGAAATATGAAAATTGTAATGTTCCAAGCAATTGCACACAATTACCATAATCACAGTGATAACATACAAAATTTCAGATTCAAGAAATTACAGAAACTAGTGAAAAAACAGTAGCAATGATGGAACAATAACACCTGATTCAGTACACAACTTTGGTGTCAATATTACACCCTCTTCATTGGATCTTGTTTATCATTCTTGATGAACACTTAAGCACTTGCTGTAGAATCTGCTCCAAGAAAATATTCAACACTCTTTCCTCTTTCTTTTGGTTGAAATACGTATTTACAATAGGTGCAGTGATCTTATTATATGAATCAGCTGTTGTCTAGAAGTACCTAGTTGACTAAGTTATTTGGCTAATCAACTAGATTATGACAGAACTCAAGTTCATGTTCCAGAACCAATCTAGTTGACTAGATTAGTATTCTAGTTGACTAGCGAGACAACTTAACCAGTATATAGTTGACTAGACTAACGACTAGTGTGGTTTTATAGTGAACTTCTAGTGAGAAAAACTAGATACTAGATGTAGATTCATTTGAATCGAACCAATATAAATCTTGTTGTCTCTTGTGCTTTTTTTCACTCTCTTTTAATTTTTGCTAAGTATAAATGTTGAACAATATGCATTCTTAAATTCTTTTTGTCAATTTGATAAAGATTTAACAAAAACTGTTTTTCAAGTATAAAAACAAATCAAAAGTTTGAGAAAGCAATTCACCCCTCTCTATTGGTTGTGAAAGATTGGTGCATCAAAACTAAAAAATCCCTTGTCAATAATTATTCAAACTTAACTTAGCTTTGTTTACCAATAAATGAGGAGGAAGAGAACAAAGTAGGTTAGACTTTTTTTTACTCTATGAGTGCAAAGTAACAAATGTTTTACCAATAGATAAAAAATATTTCACATTTAAAATGCCATTAATCTAATGGGAGTTTATTTTTCAAAATCTCTTTGTTCTAAAGAAAGACATTTCAAAAACTCGTTTACATTTTTAAAAATTTAATTAATTTTTAAGTCTATCGTAAATTTGAACAATTTTATTTGAATTCCTATCAAATGTTATTGGTACTCAATATTTTTATATTTGTCAACTGAGTTCATGTAGTTTAATTTTTATTTTATTTTTTGTTTATTTGGTGACGTTATTTTATGATGTGATCTTAATTATTTGTCTTTTCGTGTTAAGAAATGTAAGATTTTGTGATTAATATAAAATGAAAAATGATTTTTATTACTTAATACCATTTTATATTAACTACAAAACATCACATTTCATATTATACAGATACAAACAAACAAACAAGATGAGGGGACAAGATAACAATCAAATCATACTTACGGAACCATTTAAACTCTAGAGACTCAATTGAACAAATAAGAATTTTGAGTACCTAAAAGACCAGAAGTATTTAATAAGAACTTAATTAAAAATACCAAATTTTATGAAAAATTTAAAACTTGATTAATTTTATTTTTTAATTAAATTAATATAAATTTCACTTTACATGTCAGTTGTATAAATTTCAGTTAGAGGTTCAATTATTAATAAATGGTTAGTTATTAATATGGGTATTTATATGTCTGCCTCACTTGATGGAAAAGAGATTAATCTTCTTTGAAGTTACCCTATCAAAGAGACAATTTATGGATTCAATTTCCAAAATTATGATAATACTTTGTTTGTTGGTAGTTGTTGGTGTGAAATTGAAAGGTAGCGTGAGTGCAGTTCCCCTTTTTCCGACAAAAGTTACAGTTCAAATAACCAACAAATTAAGTACGAAGCAGAAGCAATTGGATCTTCGCTGCAAAGACAAGCATCATGATCTAGGTTTGATTAAACTAAATATTAATCAAACATATAGTTTTCGATTTTTTCCTGAATATTTTATTCCTACAACCTTGTACTTTTGTCATTTCGTATGGTCAAATGGTGATCATCATTTTAACATTTATGTAGAAGAAAGGGATTTTTATTGTTCTCATTATCGATGTTCTTGGGAAATAATTGAGAATGGACCATGTAAGATTAAACCTGAATCTCGTCAATGCTTTATGTGGAATTAAAGCTTCAGCAAAACAAAATAATATTTTCTCTTCATAATTTTTTGTTATCCATACAAAATCTATTCATGGTTAGATTTATTGAAAAATGATAGAAAATAAATTTTAAACTAGTTTAATTATCATACTAAACTGCACTTTACTCTAGCCATTATCATCCAAATTTTGGGATAAACTATAACAAATCCACACACATATATTTCAAATTGTAGCATTTAGAAATTAGAAATACAATAAAAGTTATATTTAAATACAATAAATATACCTATTGAAATTCTTCCCCAGATAAAAGTATGCAACAAACGCAACAAAATAAAAATCCCAAAGGAAATTTGTAACTGGTTTTAATTATTTAAAATACAATTACAGTTAGTTTTAACGAAATGTCTAACATTTATTTGTAATTAATATCCTTGTTTATTATACATTATTTATGATTTTAATGCTGGAGGTTATCTTAATAAAACTGTTATTGAATTAAGTAAAATATAAAGGTAGTCAAACTCAAAATTTATATAATAAGATATTACTATTTATATAGTATTTACGAGTCACATTTAATGCATAATCGTAATACAATAGTATTGTGATATCTTGAACAGAATTGTAAAATTATATAAATTGTTGTCTTTTTTTTTTTTAAATTTTCTGTTGTATTACCTATTCATATCTTTTAATGAATAATTAAAATTTTACTACTGACACAACCACCTTTCACCTGATTAAATTAAATTAAATATTAATACAATTAAAATTCATTTCTAAACATTACTTAAATATTAATTAAATTGAGTAATATAATTATTAAAAAATATTTAATATATTCAATGAGCACGAGAGAAATAAGAATCGGTCAACCAATTAAGTTTATGATATGTTTCAACATGAATTTTACATCATACTTATGTACCAAAAAATCTAAATAAATTAAAGTGTGTTGATAAGAAAACTAAGGGATTTAATTAAATATTAATTAAATTGAGTAATATAGTTGTTAAAAAATATTTAATATATTCAACAAGCATAAGAGAAACAAGAATCGATCAACCAAATAAGTTTATGATACGTTTAAACATGAAATTTTACATCTTACTTATGTTATATCCAAAAATCTAAATAAATTAAAGTGTATTGATAAGAAAACTAAGAGATTTAATTAAACATTAATGAAATTGAGTAATATAATTATTAAAAAACATTCGGTATATTCATTGAACATTAGAGAAACAAGAACTGGTCACCCAAATAAGTTTATCTTATTTTTCAACATGAATTTTCGCATCCTAATTATGGTGATATTCCAAAATCTAAACAAATTAAAGTGTACCGATCAGAAAACAAAGGAATTTAATTAAGTATTAATTAAATTTAGTAATAAAAATATTAAAATTCATTTAATATATTTATTGAGCGTGAGAAAAGCTAGAATTGGTCTCCCAATTAAGTTTGTGTTACGTTTTCATTATGAACTTTTACATGTTGACATCCAAAAGTTTAAATAAATTGAAGTGTATTCATAAGAAAAGTAAGGATTTAATAAAATATTAATTAAATTGAGTAATACAATTATTAAAAAGTATTTAATAATTAATTGAGCATGATAGAAACAAGAATTTGTCGTCCAAATAAGTTTATGTTACAATTCAACGTGAACTTTTACATCATAGTTATTTTGCTACCCCAAAATCTAAATAAATTAAAGTGTATTGATCAGAAAACTAAGGGATTTAATTAAATTGAGTAATATCATTATTGAAAACCATTTAGTATATTCATTAAGCACGAGATAGATGAATTGGTCACCCAAATAAGTTTATGTTATGTTTCATTATGAAATTTTACATCTTAATTATTTTATTACTGCAGAATCTAAATAAATTAAAGTGTACTTATCAGAAAACTAAGTGATTTAATTAAATTGAGTAATATAATTATTAGAAAACATTTAATACATTCACCGACCATGAGAGAAATAAGAATTGGTCACCCAATTAAGTTTATGTTAAGTTTCAACAACAACTTTAACACATGGTACCCAAAATCTAAATAAATTAAAATAAATTGATAAAAAACTAAGAGATCTAATTAAATATTAATTAAATTGAATAATATAATTATTAAAAATCATTTAATATATTCATTGGACATGAGAGAAACAAGAATTGGTTAATTAAATAAATTTATTTTACGTTTCATCATCAACTTTTACATCTTAATTATCTTGACACCTCATATCTAAATAAATTAAACTGTGTATTGATCAAGAAACCGAGGGATTTAAACAAGTAAACGTAAAAATATTAAAAGGTAATAAATAACTCTTGAATACAAAAACTGCCATATACATGTGCTGTATGAATATATATATATATATATATATATATATATATATATATATATATATATATATATATATATATATATATATATATTAAATATAAAAGCAAGTGAATGTAAATCTAAAGTGTAAAGATGAGTTTTTTTGAGGAATGTCAACAAAATTCATACATGCGGGTATCTGCGGATAAAACTCGCAAGGATAGGAAATGAATATTGTAAATAGATATCCATAAGTAACGGGTACGGATATTTTTAATACCCACATGTTAAAAAAAAACTGTACCTGTATATACTCGTACTCGCTATACTATAATTTAAATTAAAAAAAATTAAAAAATAATTAAAATATTAACATATTGATTTTGAATGAGTTATTTTTTTTATTAAATAGTTTTAAAAACATCATTTCTTTATAAATTGTCATTCAACACTATTTAAATGGGTTATTTGGACTTTGTTTAAAATTTATGAATGTTATGTATTTTAGTTTATTTGAATATACAATTAAAATATATTGTTAAATATTTATTTTTATTTTTTCTTTGTAAATACTCGAGGGTACTCGTAAATATGTGTGGATATTAAAATATTATATGAATATCCGCATAACGAATACCTAATAAATATGAATACATGTACGAAACAAATATTTATCCAACGATAAGATACGGATGAATTTTTGTCCCTAACCTCCTTGGCCAGTTGAAATCCCTGATTATTCTTAAGATTGAATAACTTCAAATGCAGTGTTAGTGCATGAATATGTAGGATTGCAAATCCGTTTTTAGTGGGTGGCAGTTGTGGTTTTATAGTTGATTTCCGTTTGTTGGGCGGAAGACAGTGAGACATTTATGAAACTTGTGTAGTTGTTAACTTCAACCATAACAAAGACTGTCTTATAATTACAACACTGGAAACTAAAAATAAAAGGTAATAAGAATCCATTAAAATCACTCTCACGGAGAGGAAACCAAGCCAAAAGTTGAAATATGTACGAGATTCATGCGACGAGTCACACGCTAAAAGACATAAAAAAGAACAACAACCAATGTTGCATGGCACGAGGAAACAAAGTTGGTGTCAACAACTGAAGTCATTCATAACGTCATGCACCTTTCTCTCCAAAACCTGAGAGCAAATCTGTCCCATGGTGCTGTAGAAAGTCAAAAGCTCAGAAAGTTGCTCCACCGTCATCTTCCCCATTACGTTTTTCGCCATTTTTTCTCTTCCTTCGTTCAGTTTCAGTCTCTCCACATACGAACCTGCATTCCTCACTGTTGCTCCCATCTGCTTCAACCGATTCTCTTGCTGCACGCTCAACACTGTGTTCGACTCCAAAAACTCTGCTCCAGCTTCAAGTTCAGAATCTCTAGAGGACCAATTCCCACGCCCAGTTGTGTATAGGTTTTTCGCAAGTGAAAAGCTACGCACTATGATTTTCCTCTTGTTCTCCATTTCCCTGTTGAGTTTCACAGGCTTTGGCACTGATGTTAAACTGTTCAGCTTCTTCTGATAAGCAATCACAGCCTTCACAAATTCCTGCATCATTAGCTAAATCTGTAAACAATGTATACCATATATAGCATCAGATTGAAAAAAAATTTGATCTTTTTTAACCTTATAAGCAAAGGGGCAACCGGGGTAATCAAATTCATCAGAATCAGGCTTTCTCATACGCTCAGGGTGAAATTGCAATCCCATGATAAATTTCCCATCTTCGGGGTTATAAGCATCAGGGTCATAAAACCCTTCGATCAAACCATCCGCAGAAAAAGCCATTGGAACGAAACGTTGTGCTAACCTCTTCACCCCTTGATGGTGGTAACTGTTAACCAAAATCTCCCTCTCTTCTTCTTCTTCTCCTTCTCCACCTTCCTCATGAAACCAGTTCCACAAAGGGGTGCTTTTTACGAGCTTCACGCCATGTCTATGGCCATCGTAATCATCGTAGTTCATGTGCATCACTCTATCACTCTCCGCACACCCTTTTGAAAGCTCTTTCCCAATGTCCTGGTAGAGGGTACCCCCACACGCGACATTGAGAACCTGGGAGCCCCTGCAGATACCCAGATAGGGAATGTTCCTCTCGAGGCAGAATCTGGCGAGGCTCAACTCGATGGAGTCTTTTTCTTTGTCGATGGAGGTATCGCTGGAATGAAGCCTTCTGATTTCTTCCAACTCTTCTGGGGAGAGAGCAGAGCCATTATCGTCGTCTTGCTGGTACCAACATGGCTCGATGTCTTCTCCCTCGCAGAGAAGAACGCCATGGATCGGCTCGAAGCTGGTTAGCAAGGATTGGACCCCGGAAACGCGAGGCACGATCACAGGTACTGCGCCATAGCTCACTATCAGATCAAGATGGTATTCCCCTGAAAATGATGATAACGATGATGATGATGATGATGATGAAAAAGATGATTCAAATAATGATCAAGTTAGTTAGTTGGTTGATTAGTTACCGACGAAATCCACGAACTTGTTCTTGCGAAGCGTTCGTCGAGAAACGATGAGAACACGAGGGAGTATGCCAGAGAGATCGGAAGACATTATGAGCGATGTGGGGCTAATACTATTTCGAAAAAAGCTCAAATCTTAATGCATTGCTCTGTGGGACTCTCGCGATGCTTCTATTTATAGGGTGAAATAGATAGATTAAAAAATATTATGGGATTCTTGATTATAACGAATTTTATTATATGAGCCATGTTGATAATTAATATAGATTTGTTTTTTTTTTCTTTTTATTTCAATAAAAACACGTGAAAGTGTTAAGTAAATGACTCGTGCTTCTCCTATTAAGGCATCTTATCTTGGATTGCACTTTAATTAAGGTAATCAATTTTCTATATAATGAAAAGTTATTGTTATTTATAAATAAATCTCAATTGTTAATTGAAATTAAGATGTAAAGATAAGATTTTATTTTATCTTATAGAATTAGAGATATTAAATAACTGATTAAGATTTAAAAAATATCTATATTTAAAAGATATATATTCTTAAAACAAAAAAGAAAATTATCTCTTCTAGTGAGACAAAGCAGAATTTCTTTGATGAACAATAGAAGATATACATATTTGTTTTTGATAAACTAGAGAAAATAAATATTTAAACAAGTGAGACTATCATACAATATTTTCTTATGAATATATAATTTTTTTTAAGCAACTAGTAAAATTATATTATGGGATATGAAAATCGTTTTAAAAGATTGAGATGATGAGTATCATTCGTTGTATGGTATAAAAAATAATTTTTTTTATCATGTGCTCCTTTATCTTCAATAATATAGTTCAAATATTCTACATTTTAATGTATTCATTCTTCAAGACTTTGTTGAGTCATGGATGACACAACACATCGTGATCAAAAGATTGTTGAGGAAAAAAATGTTATTATTTAGAAAAGCAATATGAACTTATGAAAAAAAATATGCATCTAATTTATTATCACGCGTAGAAAATAGTAATGAGATGTTATTATTACTGTGGGAAATCATCTTTATTTTTTTAAATATAAATACACATTATTAGTTTCCTTTTTAACAATTCTCTTAATAATTAAACCAATTGTTCAAAAGTTGAATTTGGATTTTTTTTTGGGAATTTTTGTGCTGTTCTTCTACTGCATCTTCTGCATCTTCGTAATACAATGATTACCATCAATTTTAACGTTTTAAAATACATTAAAAAGTCAAAAGCTTACGCAGTGGATTACTTAGAGTCAATGGAGTAATCAATATAACTATCAATTTTAGACTTTACTTCCACTAAGTATATATATTCTTTCTCTGGGAAATATCTATTTATATATATAACGAACAATCTACACTTTACTTTCATTCTTAACTAAGTCAACATTTATTTTTTCAAGTTATGTTTTCAATTAAGTGCTTAATTAACCATGTCTGCAATCTGCAATCTGTCTCAGCAAGCACCAATCCCTCACTAGCTATAATAATATAAAACCCACTTACGACTTCATCACCCTAAACAAGTCCTATAATTAGTATTTATGATTTTTCTTTTTATGAATTTATTGTTAATGATCATTGTCTATGTTGAAGATGAGTATAGCTAGTGTTATATTATATGTGTTTTTTTTTTACATGTCTTATTTGTATAATTTTCAATTTTAACAATGAAGGGATTTATTGTTATCCATTTTAAGAAGACATAATAATACTACTAGAAATTCTCATATTTTCTAAGAATTTTAATTAGTAGGTAATTCCTTCGTAGGTAATTATTTTCTACAAAATTATAAAATTTGCACGTATTTTTTACAGACTTTTTTAAAACAAAATAGGTAGAAAATATGAGTTTTTTTTTTAAGAATCACGCATCTTTGATTTTTTTTTTATCGACAATTGTTAGTACCTAAATCAACTTTATTTCTCCAAATTATTAAGAGGAGGGATAGAACCCACAACCTTCCTCTCTTTTCCCTCTCTTCTAACTAATAGAATACCTTATCTCTCTTTATTAGAACTGGGTTTTAAGCCTAACTCAACCCCACAAAACCGGCTTGTAAGGTGAAGTTTGCACCCTACTTATATATTGTGAATTAGCCTTATCTCTAGTTGATGTGAGACTTTCAACACACCCCCTCACGCCGAGGTATATACATATTGTGCGTGTGACTAGAAATGAATGGGTGGTCCGTTAGCGGCCCGATATCGGATAAAACATAATGTCCAAAAAAACTAGTTAGGATAGGATCTAACTTGACTGTGATACCATATTAGAAGTGAAGTTTAAGCCTTAGAATACCTTATCACTATTTTTTATATCATCAACGTGAGAAGGTATTTTAAAAAGTCAGATATTAGGCTTACAAGTTGTAAAAAACTTTGAACTTTCTCGATTTCATGAAGAAATTAATATACATTGGTAAGTAGTAGGTATAGGGGAGAAGGGGACATTCTAGGGAAGAGGCACAAATAATGAACTGAATTTCCTTCTTCAACGTGTTTTCTCAACCCCAACACAGGTGTTTCACATGTAGCTTCTTCAACATGAGACAATAATTGTATGAACAAAATCACGAATTCTTTTACTTTTTAATATAATGTCTATGTTTGTACCGTTAAACAATGTCAACCATACACCGCAAATGCACCATGGCCACTAATTAACGCATTATCATCTTTCGACTCTTCCCATGTCACTGTCTATATATTTATGCACACCAAATTATGGCTAAAACTGGTGAAGGTTAATTCCAAAAAGAGAACTCCATTATTTCAAACTTGAGTGGAACATAATCATACGCAAAACACTAATAATAATAATTTATTTGATGGAGTAATTTTGTGTATACAAGTTGAAAATGTTTCCCAGAGAACATAAAGGTTGTTGAGTGTGACCTGTGTTTGAACATTTGTGTCCAAGACTGTTACTGTTTGTTCCAATGGTGGAAGAGAAGTGATGAAACAAAAGTTGTGTTTTTGGGATGAGAATTTCATATAAAATTGTATTCTGAATCAATTTTGGGATCACATTAATGCATGGGAAGCATTTCCCAGAAAAGAAGGTAGTATCCATCTGGGGTGGGTTATATTTATATTTACAAGTTTAAAAATTGTGACTTTTGTAAGATTTTTCTATTTAATAATGATATTTTGACTCTCACAATTTGACTCTCATTTTGTATTTCTGAGATGGTTTAATATTGAATATTAATTCTTTTAAAGGAAAAGATAACGATATATTAATCGATACTTCATATTAAATCACGTCAAGAAATACAAAATCACGTCAAGAAATACAAAATGAGAGTCAAAATACAATTTTCCTTTTTTATTAGAATATTTTGAAGTGACAACAAATTTAAGACTTCAATTTTTAAATATAAAATCTCGAATCATTGAAGATGCCTAAATAAGGATATAGATTTTTGGATGTGATTTGAGTTCAAGTATAATAGTTTGAGTTTGGACTTAAGTGAGGATTTGATTGGTGGAAATAATTAATTAGTATTCTCCCTTTAGTGTTTAGGGTTTATTTTATCCTTTTTTCTTTCCTTAATTTATCATTCTCTCCTCCTGAATTCTTTTCTATTTCTGGTAAATTTTTTTTCTAGAAAAAAAAAATATAACCTTGATTCAGAGTTGAGATTCTAATTAATAATTGATTTGATTCTCATTAATAATTTCAATAGAAAATTCTCCTTTCTCAACTCCTTACATTTGTTTAAGTTCACTAAGTCATATACAAAAACTTGGATAAGAAAAACTAAATTATCTTCTGTATTTTAAATTGATGATGGGTAGAGATTTCTTTAATCCTTTTAAAATCTTGTTTAAAGTGTCCTTTTTTTTTATTGAATGGGTTTCTTTAAGTTTTTTAGAAAAACACTCCTATTGATAAAAATAATTATTTAATATGTTTGGATAATCTCATTTAGAAAAGTAGAAATATAAAATATACTTTTTCTACAAAATTACTCAAAATGGATTTTGTTAAATAGCTCAGAACATCGTATTTAACAGATGAAATGATACTTTTTACTTTTTTATTATTGCAGGCTTTGAAACTTGACTCAAAATTAAGGGTGAAATTTTGGTTTAAATTTTAAATAGATACGAATAAATAAAGGGTGAGAAAGAATTTTTTTTAATTTGAATAATTGAGACAAGTCAACTCATTGAATTGAATATATATTATAATGGAGACAGAAAACTAGACATCGTAATAATTGAAAGAAAATAAACTTGTGATCTGAAAAGATAAATATCGAAGAAATGAAGTAATTTCATTTTTCTCTGAAAAAGGAATCAGAAAAAGTGGTAGAGAGATAACGTATTTTAATTGCAGTGAACCGTGAATCCAAGACAGTAGAAGCAGGGGAACATAAATTGTGTTTTTTGTTTTGCTGGTTATAAGATTTGTGGTTGGAAAGACTCCATCCGTTACTAATTTTCGGTAAATTTTAAAATTAATTTATTTTAAAGTTTTGAATTAATTTAATTTTTTATATTTTAAAATATATAAATTTAATTCTTTTAATTTAATTTTGTTAGATTTATTTAATATTTTGTACGTATTTTAATATTATATTTGAGTTGTTTATAATGTTCGACATATTTTTATTTTAATGTTAAGTCAAATAATATTATGAAATATACTTAAAATGTTAAATAAATTAACAAAATTTGATTAAAAATATTAAATTTATGTATTTTGAAAGATAAATGACTAAATTGGTTCAAACTTTTTAAATAAACTAATTTTAAAATTGACTGAAAGTTAAGAGAGAAAAATATATTTAATCTGATAATAATTAAGGTTAGAGATTGATGAAGAGAGAAGGGTGTGAAGAAGGTGTGGGTGGTATGTGGGGAAGGTCGAAGGTGGCTGTGGGGTGTGTGCATGGGAATTCAATACTGAAAATAATGCAGAAACTGCAAGTGTTGTTGGAGATGATGGAGTTGTATTTGGGGAAGGTTTCAACTTTCACAACACAACACACCACAATGCATGCATGTTCGACACGTAATCAACCCACCATTAAATAAATTTTTAGAATATGTTGTCAATTAATCACTCAAACTATACAATAAATAAGTAGTATTAAAGGTTGTGAGTGCCTGTTTAGCAATTTTTGGTGATTTGTGCAGATTTTGTGTGAACTGTGAGACTAAGATCATTATGTTATAGTATATATATATATAGTTATTTTGCTACAAACACCTTATAATTTTATTCCTTTACTGTATTTGTGAAGAATTAACAACAAATATTTTTTCTTATTAATTTTTCTGGGAAAATAGAAATTTTTTTGTACTATAGAAAAACATTTAATACTTCATTAAATAAATAAATAAATTCAATGATCCATAATTAAATTTGAATATTGCATTAAAGAGATGCATAACTACCATAAATGCATATTAATATCAAGATAATAAATTCAATGTAATTTATCATTGAACAATATTGTTATTGTATAGGATATAAAATTTGTGTTTTAACAAGATAATTTAGATATAATCTTCACATTAAAATGACATGTTTGGATAAAGTTATCTGAACAAAATTAAAATTTAATAAATTTTGGAAGCTATTTCAAATGAATAAAATAGAATAATTTTAAATAATCTAAAAATATAAGTAATTTCAAATTCTACTCATTATCACTTTATTCTCACTTCATTCAGTTGAATCGACATATGTTGAAGGATTAGCCAAGTCGGTTCGAACTGGAGGCTCAATCGAAGGTTAAGAAAGGTCAGCAAGGACCAAAAGGTTAAGAAAGGTCCATAAGGGCCAATGGTTAAGATGAGTTTGTCATGTCGAAGATTGGGATAAATCTACCCTGGCCATGGTTAAGACGAGTCAGTTCGGGCCGAAAGTCGAGATGAATCAGTTTGAGCAAAATGTCAAGATGAGTTACTCTAGATCGAATGTCAAGTTGAGTCAACCCAATATGAGGGTTGACACGAGTTGGCCAAGGTGAAGGCCGACACAAGTTGGCTCAAGCTTAAGGTCGAGATGAGTAAGCTTGGACTAAAGGTCAGTAGGTCATCCTTAGTTAAAGGTCAGGACGAGTTCGATGAGTCAAAAGTCAAAATGAGTCAACCTAGACCGAATGTCGTAACAAGTCATCTCGAGCCTAGGGGCAATATGAGTTAGCCCAGGTCAAAGGTCAATACGAGTCATCCTAAGCCTAAGATTCTTATTCATTATTGGCAGCCAGTACCTAATACTGACCTTGGTGAGGTAAGGTCAGGTACGGATACTATAGGATTCTTGTTACTTTGTGGTAACCAGTACCCAGTACCTTACCTTGGTGAGATAGGGTCCAGTACGAGTACTATAGGATTCTTGTTCCTTTGTGGTAGCCAGTACCCAATACCTAGCTTTGGTGAGATAGGGTCGGGTATGGGTATTATGAGATTCTTGTTGCTTTGTGGTAACCAGTATCCAGTACTTGACCTTGGTGAGATGGGGCCGGGTACGGATAGGACACCAACGTCAACCTATTTTACCATCCTTTAATTTTACAAAATTTATGTATTAAAAATTTGTAAATTTTTTTAAGAATAGTATAATTGTGTAATATTTAGAAGGAAAAACAAAGAAAATAGAAATTTGAACCTTAATTTTATTAAATATGAATAAAAGTATATTCAAAGGACTTTATATATCCACCAACTCGTACAGTTAAAGTTTATTGTGGGAAGATAGTGAGAAAAAATGGTATCAATCTCCAAAATTGCAATATTACTTTCTTTGCTTTTAACAACATTTTTTTCTTTGATATTGAAAGGGATTGAGGATGGAGTTGTATCTTTAGAAGTAGAAAAAGGGATTAGTTTTTCTCATTCTAGAGTACACATTGCTGTGATCAATTCCATGGTTTTGAAGAACTTAACCGTTCATTGCAAAGACAAGTACCATGATCTTGGAACTCACATATTGAATTATCAAGATACATACAACTTTAGTTTTAGACCTAGTTTCTTTTGGAAGGTTACTTTGTACTTTTGTCGCTTTGTATGGGAAGGAGAAATTCATTATTTTGACATTTATAAACAAAATAGAGATGAATGTGTTCAATGTGTATGGAACATATTCAAGAATGGACCATGTAAGATGTATCCAAGATATAATAAATGTTATGCGTGAAAATAATAACTTGACGTGATTCTATTATTTTTATTCCTTTTTCTACTTTTGTCTATCTTATTTTCTTTATTTTTATAAAACCAACTCATAAAAGATATTTATGCTCTAAAAGTTTTTTCTTTCTTTTGTTTTTTTAATTATATTTTTTTTTATAAATAATTGAAAACATTTTCTCATAACTTTTATAGAAATAATTTTAATATTCTAATGTATTATAACTAGAAAAGAAAAGTAATAGAAATGAGTGGGGATCCATTTACTCTTAGAGTAAGTAAAATAAATTACCCCTAATCTTAGGTGTTTATTTTAATTTATCGGTTTAATATCACTTTCGGTCCTATATTTGTAATAATTATTCAATGTTTTTTCTGAATTCTTTTTTACTTAATTTGATCTTGTTCTTTCAAAATAAACTTAAAAAACAAACTTAATGTAGTTCATTTCTTTAAATTAATGTTAAATTGTTTTGAGAATGATGATTTGACATAATGATATGAACACCCAACATATTATTTAACATAGTACTTGAGTATGGTGGGTTATTACATTATATATATTGTATAAACTTATATATTAGATATTATATTATATGTAAACTTTATAAACATACATGTGTGTTTGTGTGAAATCTTAGACTTTTGGTGAGTTGTGTATATTTTATAAGACTCGGAGAGTAGGAAACGATTTTAGTTCTATAAGACCAAATGACAAATATTTTATGTGAAATTTGAACTTATATAGTAATTAAATTATTTTATAAATTCTTAAACATACTCTGAATTATATATAAAAATGAACAGTCTTCTAAAATTTCTCATTCAAACACACCACACCAATCACTAAAATCTTAAAAAAACTATTAAAACTTTAAATAATCACTAAACAAAGAACAGTTTATAAAACAATTTAAATTACTTTTTTGACATTGTTGTTATCCATCATCATCCCACGCTTTCTCGTCAGAATTATCATAACAACCACCATATCACCACACTATTATTGTAGTTTTTTCCACCACATGACAATGTATTAACATTAATACTAATTATTACCATTGTTAATAATAATAATAATAATAATAATGAGAAGGTTGATCAGATAAACTGGTTGAGGAATAATTAATGTGAATTTATTTTATTATTTTTACATTAGTTAAAGAATAATTAAAATTATATAACATATTTTATAAAGACAAAACTATCATTTAAAATTTTTAATTAATAATTTTTTTATTTATAATTAATAATTTCAGATATTGAAATATTATTTTTTTTTTAATAAGGGAATTTTGTTAAGTTTCAAGTTAGAGAAAAGAAATTAATGAAGTCTCAAATTGATACTTAAATTTCTTTTATTTTTATAAACTTTTAAGATATTTAACACTATTTTTTGTTGGTTTTATAGTAATTTAAACTTTTTTATGTTTAATTATATTATAATATTTTAATTTTTAGAAACATTAAAATATAGTTATTTTATTATTTAATAGTTTTTTAACTTGTATAGGTGAACACTACATAAAATATTAAAAGTAGTTGTACAATATTTAAGGATATTTTTGTCGTTTAAATAAAATAAAATTACATGGTTATTAGTTCTGATTTTATTTATTATCATAATTAATTATGAATTTTTTATTTTTATAAACTTTTAAGATATTTAACACTATTTTTTGTTGGTTTTATAGTAATTTAAACTTTTTTATGTTTAATTATATTATAATATTTTAATTTTTAGAAATATTAAAATATAGTTATTTTATTATTTAATAGTTTTTTAACTTGTATGGGTGAACACTATATAAAATATTAAAAGTAGTTGTACAATATTTAAAGATATTTTTGTCGTTTAAATAAAATAAAATTGCATGGTTATTAGTTCTGATTTTATTTATCATCATAATTAATTATGAATTTTTATAAGATTCAATACATATTAATTATCTTTAACTAATGTCATACACCGATTAACAAGATACTGATTAATATCTTTAAATAAATCTTTAAATAGTCTGTGTGAATTTAAATTTAACATGAAAGTCTAAATAAATACAAATGCAAGTAGAACTGATAAGGTTGAAAATCATAAATGTTCATCAATAAATATCAATAATGATATATAATCACCTATTAATGCTCATTAATGAAACTTTATGAAATGAGACTTGGTTATAATTTCATTAAGACTTAAATATTTATTGTAATAATGTTAAACGAAAATTAATTTTAAACTAGGATTTGATTTAATTTCACTTACTTTAATTTTTTTTTATATTTCACTTTATATTGCATTATTTTTAAAACTTTTTTATATTTAATATTTAATATAAAAGTTTTATAAGGTTAACATCTTAATTAATATTTTATTTAGTAGTTAATAATATCATATCTTTCTAATATTTTTTTTAATTTGAGAAAGAAAAAAGAGAACACTCAAACATTTATATCATTTGTTTCAACAAATAATGCTGTTATATGTAATAATTGATATAATCAAGTTCCACTATATCTAAAATATACAAGTAAAGTTTTAAATCTAAAATATACAAGTAAAGTTTTATATTGGTATGTATGAAAATACTTTTTAAACTGTATGTAAAGTTAGATCTTTAAATTTTCTAAATATATGTTTAGCTTAAATATTTAATCTCAGTATTTATAAATATTTATACAAATTAAGTTAATGCTTTTTTATATAAATATTTATTTCATATTTGATTGATGTAATAAATAATATTATTTTATATCATATCTCATAAAAATATTAACGAGCATGAATTTTATAATATCATGAAATAAAAATTGAGAAAGTGTTAAAAGGAAGAACTCTTAACTCTACAAGAAAATTAATCATTGACAAAAGAATATGTTTAGAAATCAATTTTTTGATTGGAAATTAATCTAGAGATTAATTTTTTTTAGCCAAAAATTTGGTAATTAATGTTAGTGACCAATTTAAAGATCAATCCATAATAGAAAATATTTTAGTTAATAATTTAGAGACCAATTATAATTTTTTAAAACTATTTTAGTTACCAATAACTTTTAGTTTATAAATTGATATCTAAATTAGTCATTAGATTGATTAATTATTTTTTGTCACTAAAATTGATAATTACTTAAATATTTTCTTAAAGGAGATATTTTAATGTTATTATTTTAGTATAAAAATACATTTAATACTTCACTAAATAAATAACAAATATTTAATTAATTTTAATTAGATTGGAATATTGCATTAAATAGACAACTTACCATAAATGCATATTTAAATCAAGGTAATAAATTCAATACAATTTGTCAATGAATAATGATGTTATTGTATGAAGTATAAAATCATAAAATCATACTTCTGTTTGATAAAATAATTTAGAAGAGTACATAATTTATTTGAAATATTTAAAATTCTTTGCACTAAAATAATTTGAATAAAATTATCTAAAAGAAGTTAAAATTTAATACTACTCATTTTCAAATGAATAAAATAAAAGAACTTTAAATAACCTAAAAAATATTAGTAATAATCAATCAAAAATCGACTAAAAAATAATCAATATTAATATTTATTTTTAATTTTGAACAATTTAATATTTAAATAATTGTTTAAATAATTCAAATACTTTATCCAATCAATAACATTAAAATTCACAATATTTTTATCAGATTATACATTTGAGAAATAAAAAATAAAATAAAATAAGATTAATTCAAATTCAATATATTTAAATATCTTAAAAATTATAAAATTCACTATCCATATACAAAGATATACTAATAAAACATTAGTTTTACATCTTAAAAGCATTCATTTATCAATAAATTTGTTAACATGTGAGTTTTGTGAAGAGCTTCATTGGTTCGTTAAAAGTAGGTTTAATTAGTTGGACGATATTCACTTTCATTTAGATGTGTCAGTTTAGTATCCGCTTTTAAAGAGATGTCAATTGAGTATTAACTTTTGAAAATATGCCTCAATTAGGTTATTTTCAACAAAAAATTATTAACGCCGTTAACAGTATTAATATTTAAAAGGACTTATAAAATTAAGTATTAATATTTATATTAAAATTTAGTGATAAAAGTCATGAATTAACTTAAAGACTTTAGTAATTTTTTTCTAAATAGGACATGATTAAGACATTTTTTCAAAAGTTGGGACTAGATTGACACATTTTTTTAAAGCGGGTACAAACCTGACACATCCAAACAAAAATTGAATACCATCCAACTAATTAAACCTTAAAAGTAAGATGAACGCATTAGCTGGTTATAGATAATTGAAGTAAAAACAGTGCCACGTCCTTTTATATATATATATTAGAAACAAAGTAGTTATATAAATATTTATTAAAATACCATATTATTTTATATTACTATCATTTAAATAATATAATGAAAAAAGAGTTGATATTCCTAATTGTTATTTCATTTTTCTTTTAAATTTTAAAATAAAATGAGAATTTGATTCATCTTTTCTTACCTCATCAATCACTTGTGTGTTTGGTTGATAAATTAAAATTTCGAACCTAACTACTACCGTCAACCGTTTTTTGATATTTTAATTTTATAAAATTTGTGAATTAAAAAAATTGTAATAATATTTTTAGAATATTATAATTATGTAATATCTAAAAAATAAATAAAAACTCAAACCAGAATCTCATTATATATCAACAAAAGCATACTTAGAGGACTTTATATATCCATCAACTCATACACTTAAAGGTTATTGTAGGAAGTTATCGAGAAAGGATGGTATCAGTCTCCAAAATTATGTTGTTACTTTCTTTGCTTTTCACAACACTTTTTTCTTTACAATTGGAAGGGAGTAAGGGTGGAGTTGTATCATCGGAAGTAGAAGAAGGGTTTTATACTCCTTCTAAAGTATCTATTGCAATGAGCAATTACATAATGTTGAGGAACTTGACCATTGATTGCATAGTCAGGAACCATGATCTTGGAGCTCGCATACTGGATTATGGGGAAACATTTGAGTTTAGTTTTAGTTCTAATTTCTTTTGCGAGGTTCCTTTGTACTTTTGTCGTTTTATATGGAGAGGAGCAAGTCATTATTTTGACATTTATAATCAAAATAGAGATAAGTGTGTTGAATGCATGTGGAACATATTTGAGACTGGACCATGTAAAGTTTATCCAAAGTATAGCAAATGTTATGCGTGGAAATCATAAAAAGTACCTCTCTAAGAAGAGGTAGATTATGAACATGTATTTTTTAATCTCCTTTCAAAAATTATGAAAATTAAATAATAATATAATAAAATAATTGAGAATATTCGAAAAATAGCTTGATATGATTCTATTATTTTTATTTTTTTTGTCTATTTTATTTTCTTTAATTTTATGTGACCAACTCATCAAAGATAATTATGCTCTATAAGTTTTTTTTTATATATATTTTTAATTGTATTTTTTTCTATAAATAATTGAAAACATTTTCTATTAACTTTAATAAAAGTAATTTTAATATTCTAATGTATTATAACTAGAAAAAAAATAATGAAAATGAGTGGGGATCCATTTACTCTAAGAGTAAGTAAAATAAATTGCTCCTAATATTAGATGTTTAATTTAATTTATAGTCTTAATACCACTTTTGGTCTCTATATTTTTAAAAAAAAAATATTCAATGTTTTTCCTCGACTTTGTTTTACTTAATTTTGATTTTTTTTTAAAAGAACTCAATATAGTTCATTCATTTAAATTAATACTAACTTGTTAGAGAGTGATGATTTGAGAGAGGGACAATACATTATTTAACATAATACTTGAATTGTAGAAGAACAAATGTCATTTTTACCTTTTATGTCATGTTTTAAAAATAACTAAAAGAGAGAAAATAATTTATATATATATATATATATATATATATATATATAATAATATAATATATATATATATATATATATATATATATATATATATATTATAAAATAATATATATTGAGAGCATGTTACATTCGAAACCCGACACATGTCAATTTTTTTAAATAAAAAAAAATAAGATTGACACTTGTCATGCTATTAATGTTTCTTTTAAAGGATCTAATTAAAGCATTTTTTGTCAGAAGTTGAGATGTAATTGATATGTTTTTAAAGCAAATATCAAACTGACACATTCAGAAAAAAGTGAGTATCATCCAACTAATTAAACCAAAACTTTAAATAATCACTAAAGAAAGAACAATTTATAAAACAATTTAAATTACATATTTTTAACTCAATCAAATAATATATTACTTTTTTAAAATTGATGTTTATCCATCATCATCCCACACTTCCTTTTCAGAATTATCATAACAATCATCATATCACCACACACTATTGTATTTTTACCCACCACGTGATAATGTATTAACATTAATAATGTTAGTTATGATGAAAATTATCATCCTAATTATTACCAAGTTTGAAAATCATCAATGTTCATCAATAAATATCAATAATGACCTAGAATCACTTCATTAATGCTCATTAATGAAACTTTATTAGATGAGACTTGGTGATAGCTTCATTAAGACTTAATTTTTTTTACTAATGTGTAAACGAAAATTATTTCTTAACTAAGATATGATTTAATTTCGCTCACTTTAATTTTTATTTTTATATTTCATTTTATATCGCATTATTTTTAAAACTTTTTTAAAATTTTTAATTTACTATAAAATTTTGATAAGATTAACTTCTTAATTAATATTTTATTTAGTTGTTAACAATATCACATCTTTCTAATGTTTTTTTTTTTAATTTGTGAAAAAAAAAGAGGACACTCAAACATTTATACCATTTCTTTCAACAACTAATGCTGTTATATATAATAATTGATATAATCAAGTTTCACTGTATCTAAAATATACAGGTAAAGTTTTAAATTGGTATGTAAAAAATACTTTTTTTAAAATGTGTTTAAAGTTAGATTTTCAAATTTGCTAAATTTATGTTTAGCTTAAATATTTAATCTCAGAATTTATAAATATTTATACAAATTAAGTGAATGTTTATGTATATAAATATTTAATTTATATTAGATTGATGTAGTAAATAAGATTATTTTTTATTAAATCTCCGAAAATTTCGATAAAATATTAACTAGAATATGAATTTTATAATATCATGAAATAAAAATTGAAAAAAAAAGTGTTAAAAGGAATGACTCCCAAAGGAAGATGTTATAATGTTATTATTTTAATATAGAAAAACATTTAATACTTCATTAAATAAATAATAAATATTTAATTATTTTTAATTAAATTTGAATAGGGCATTAAAGAGATAACTTACCATAAATGCATATTTAAATTAAGGTAATAAATTCAATACAATTTACCATTTAATATTAAATAATATTGTACAAAATATAAACTCATATTTCTTGTGTTTTAACAAGTAATTTAGAAGAGTAATTCATTTATTTAAAACATTTAAAATTCTTCACACTAAAATTGACATGTTTGGATAAAGTTGAGACGAATTAACTTAATTTGAAAGTTAAGATAAATGTTGAGACAAGTGAGTTCGATTAATTTGACCCATTCCTCATTTAACATAAATTGAAAAAAACTTGTACGATTATAAAAAAAACATAAAGAATTTTGACAAAAAAAAAGTACATCAATCAAAATCGATGTTGATATTTTTTTTTTCATTTTTAACAATTATTTTGATATTTAAATAAATTTTAAAATAATTAAAATACTTTATCCAAGAACATTAAAATTTATTATATTTGAATTATTTTATCCAAATTATGTATTTGAGAAATAAAAAAAAAAATCAAATTTAATGTATTCAAATGTCTTGAAAATTATAAAATTCTCTATCCAATACAAAGATATACGAATAAAACATTAGTTTTACATCTTAAAAGCATTCATTTATCAATAAATTTGTTAACATGTGAGTTTTATGAAGAGCTTCCTTGGTTATAGACCAGTGAAGTAAGAACAGTGCCACGTCCTTTTTATATATATTTCTCATTAGAAAATTTAAAAGAGTATTACTTTCACATCATAAATTATTAATGATTCAAAATATAATATCACTTTATATTCGTATCATTTAAATAATATAATGAAAAAGAGTTCACATTCTTAATAATTTTATTTCTTTTTTCTTTTAAGTTTCAAAATAAAACGAGAATTTGATTCATCTCGTCTTGTTTCCTCTATCACTTGTTTGTGTCTTTGGTTGATAAATTAAAAATCTCATCCTAACTACCAACGTCAACCCGTTTTCTATCTTTTAATTTTATAAAATTTGTGAATTAAAAAAATTGTAAAAATATTTTAAGAATAGCATAATTATGTAATATCTAGATAAAGAAAATAAAAACTCAAACCATAACATCATTAGATATCAACAAAAGTATACTCATAAGACTTTATATATCTACCAACTCGTACACTTAAAGATTATTGTAGGCATTTATTGAGAAAGGATGATATCGATCGCCAAAATTATGCTATTACTTTCTTTGCTTTTAACAACACTTTTTCCTCAGCAATTGAAAGGGAGTAAAGATAAAGTTGTATCTTCCGAAGTAGAAGATGGGTTTTTTCCTCCTTCTAAAGTATACGTTGAAATAGCCAATTTCATATCCTTAAAGAACTTGACCGTTCATTGCAAAGACAAGCACAATGATCTCGGTATTCATAAATTGGAATATGGGGAAATATTTGAGTTTAGTTTTAGACCTAATTTCTTTTGGAAGGTTTCTTTATATTTTTGTCAATTTACATGGGAAGGAGGAAGTCATTATTTTGACATTTATAAACAAAGTAGAGATAGATGTATTGTATGCGTATGGAACATATTCGAGAATGGACCATGTAAAGTTTATCGCAAGTATAGTGATTGTTATGTGTGGAATAAGAATGTACTTCTCGAAGAAGGAGGTAGATTATGAACATGTACTTTTTAATTTCCTTTCCAAAATTACAAAAATTAAATAGTATTAAAATAAAATAATTGCGGATGTTCTATGAGAGAAATACCTTGATGTGTGGTTCTATTATTTTTATCCACGTATCGAATATATGTCGTATATGATACACGTATCGTAATTATATATCATATGGTATGATATAAAGACCTAAATACTAAAAAAACATAACGTTTTTTTCGGTGAAATTGGAACTACATAAAAATCAAATTACACTCATAAATTCTGAAAATATAAATTTTAATTTTTAATGTTTTATACAAACAACTTATTTGGACATAAATATCTTTCTAATTTTATACAAAGTGAAATATCTTAAAATATGTAATATATATTAAAATAATAGAAACCGGTTAAAGTCCTAAATAAACTATTAAAACTTAATATATATATATATATATATATATATATATATATATAAAAGAAAATATTAAAGGTAAAATATGTTTTGTTCCTAAATCATAATATAAATAATATTATAGTTAATGTAACATTTTGTTTGTCACGTGACAAATATTTTACATGTTATTTGTTTACAAACAAAATATAATTATTATAAGATTATTTATAATAATTATGAAACGAAAAACATATTTAATATAAATATTGAAAAAAAAATCAAAAAATCATATAATATTTTTATAGTTATTGTAAATTTATCACCTAACTAAACGCCATCATGAAATGTAATCAGAATTAGTATTAATTAGTTTAAATATCATAAATGTTCATTAATGAAGTACAATCCACAACACTAATGAGGTAGTTCCATCTCATTAAATAACTATAATAAATGAGATTCACTCATAATAGAGGTTTAATATAATTTCATTCACATTATTTGAGTTATTTTGAGTTATGTAAAAGAGTTATTTAGGACTCAAATATTACAAAAACCCATACACTATCAAAGTATACTAACATATCAAATTTAAGACCTTATATTACAGTAATAAAAAGTATTCTTTTACGTTAAAAACTAAATTTATTTCATAAAAATATTTTATAATAGCATCAATTTTTTCATGTTGAAGTGTATATATATAATATAACATTAAATACTCTCATAAGACTTTTTTTTTTCATGGCAGAAAAAGCATATATCGAATCTTAAAGATGTGACACAATAAAACTCGGAAAAATTAAATTAAGAGCTTGCATTATAACCTCATCTTAATTTACATTTCCTAAATTTTACTTATTATCCTACAACTTTTAAGATATTTCTTTCTGGAATAAAAAAAAATATCACAAAAATTATTCTAATAAATATTTTATTTAATTATTAACAGTAAAATATATTTGTAATATATTTGTATTATATTAAAATACAAAGTAACAACGTGTTGATTTACACACACACACACACACACATATATATATATATATATATATATATATATATATATATATATATAATTAAAACCTGAGTTAAGGTTTAAATTTTTAAATTATATATCATGTTAATTTAACTGAATATTGTTGTTAAATTTACAACTCTATATATGACCCATTTATTAAATAGGTGATCATAAAATTTTAATAACTAAGGTTAGAAATGAATTTAAACTTTGATTCATAAACTAATTATAATTATTTATTAATAATAGAAAAAATTTTAAATATTTATAAATTTTAATTTATAAAATAATATTTAATTTAGTTAAAATATTACTTATTAAAGGAATTGTAGCATGTAATAATGCATAGGCTAAAATTTATTTAATAATCATAGTCTAAAATTACTTATTTTCGTGAATAACAGCATATTATTTACTATAACTGTAGTCTTAAGCTTCTTTTATTACTATAACTGAATATACTATAGTTTATCATGCGTAATTTAATACTAAAAATAATCGTAGTTATATTTTTAGATGCACTAGTGATTATATTAATTAATAAAAAAAATCATGAATTTAAGATAATACAAAATTTTAGCCATACATCTTAGGTTGAATTTAATCTTACATAGTATTTAAATTATTTCATAAATTTTAATCTTAAGAAAAGCAAAAAACATGTTTTATTATAAACATACTCTAAATTATATATCGGAGTGAACAATCTTCTAAATTTGATTGTAGTAAATAGTTATATTGCAACGCTTTCTTCTTAAAATTGTAGCAACTAAAGTGTTATGATTTGATTGTGACTTGGTCAAGCTACTCTCCTCCACAAGACAATTTATTCATCTTACAATAATTTAATTAGGTCACGTGATGGTAATTTAAAAATATTTAAAGTTAAATTATCACAATTTTAAAAATGTGTTCTAAGCTATCCACATTTTAACAGCGGTTGCCTATACCTATCAATATTTTCTACCATATTGCTTAAAACAAATAGACAACATTTTTTTTGTATGCTCTCTAGGTTTAAGGCAAATAAAACTCACTATATAAGCAACAATAAAAAAAATTGTGGCTTATTCCTATTTTACGCAATGGTTTTTTAGTTGTTGTCATGTCAGCGTTGCCTAATCTATAGGTATGAAGAAGATTCATAGTATATAGTATAACTGATAAGGAAACAACACAAGGAAGATGTCACAATTTTATTGTTTTGCCCACATTTTCTGTTGGCAACTTTTAAAAAAATGTTGCCTAAATAATCAACAATTTATTAAATGTGGTCTTTAGTAGTTTTAAGCCACACTTATATATTTGTGGCCTTTTATATGTTAAGGCAACACTGTTAGAGATGTGGGCTAGTTCAAATGTGATCTAAAGTAAAAAATGGTGTAGTGACCATAGGACAATGATGTTGTTGTATTTTTGTGCCAATAGTTTTCTTTCCAACAAAAATAACATTGACATTCTGTTGTAACCGTCTACAATTAGATAGATAATGACCAATTATTTTACAAATTTTACAAAATAAAGACAATTTCTCAAACTCTACATCAATAATAAACAAAAATCATGGTCTTTCCACCAATATTTGATTAGGCACCAACCTGTTTTACTGTTCTTTAATTTTACAAAATTTGTGTATTAAAACAATTGTAATAATATTTTAAGAATAGTATAATTATGTAATGTTTAGAAAAAAAATAAAAAATTCAAACCATAATCTTACATTGGATATCAACAAAAATATACTCAGAGGACTTTATATATATATATATATATATATATATATATATATATATATATATATATATATATATATATATATATATATATCCACTAACTCATACATTTAAAGGTTATTGTAAGAAGTTATTAAGAAATGATGGTCTCAATCTCCAAATCTGCATTATTACTTTATTTGCTTTTAACAACACTTTTTTCTTTGCAATTGAAAGGGAGTCACGATGAAGTTGAACCTTCTGAAGTAGAAAAAGGGCTTATTCCTCACAAAGTACACGTTGCAATAACCAATTTCTTGATTTCGAAGAGTTTGACCGTTCATTGCAGAGAGAAACACCATGATCTTGGAACTCACATATTGAATTATGGGGAAACATATAATTTTAGTTTTAGACCTAATATCTTTTGGAAGGTTACTTTGTACTTTTGTCGCTTTATTTGGATAGGAGCAGATTATTCTTTTGACATTTATAAACAAGATAGAGATGAATGTGTTCAATGCATATGGAACATATTTGACCGTGGAGCATGTAAGATTCATCCCAAACATAACGAATGTTATGTGTGGCAACGGTAGAAAGTACCTCTCTAAGCAAGAGGTGTCTTATGAATATTTACTTTTTAATTCCGTTTCCAAAATTGTGAAAATTAAACAATAATATAATAAAATAATTAAGGGTATTCTATGAGAGAAATACCTTAATGTGAAATTATCTTCATTCCTTTTTATATTTGTCTTATTTTCTTTATTTTTATCCAACTAATATATAAAAGATACTTATGCTCTATATTTTTTTTCTTTTAATATTTTTAATTTTTTTTTCTATATATCAATGAAATCATTTTCTCTTAACTTTTATAGAAATAATTTTAATATTCTACACATCTAATTTTTATTACTAGAAAAAGTAATGGAAATGAGTGGATCTATTTACTCCAAGAGTAACTAAAATAAATTACGCCTAATCTTAGGTGTCAATTTTAATTTATAGGCTTAATACCACTTCTAGTCCTATATTTGTAGTAATTATTCAATATTTTCTCTCGAATCATTTTAACTTATTTGATTCCTATTTTTAGAAGAAAAAAAAAACTCAGTATAATTCATTCCTTTAAATTAATGTTAACTTTTTTAGAGAGTGATGATTTGATAGTGATATGAATACCTGAAACATTATTTAACATAGTATTAGAATCACAAAGATTAAATGTAGAGACCAAAAGAGGGATTAAGTATAATTTATATTAATTATTCATATTAAAATTTTGTTCCATAATTACATTAAATATATTTGGACCTTGAAAGGTGACATTAATAATTTTGGGAGAGAGACAAACTCACTCATGCTGTTGTAATTGATCTACGAATGAGATTAATGTTTTTTTATGTAAAAAACATTTAATATTTGATTAAATAAAAACATAAACATTAAATAGTAACAAAACTTAGTAAAGACATAGTGAAAATAACATTAAAATCAAAGTAATAGGTGTATTTTAAATTACAATAGAGAAATAGTATCAAAACTAAGTAACACTAGGGTGTTCATTTATTATTAAAAAAACTTATATTATTTGTCAATTTTGTTTTAATGTTTTTTAGAAAATACTTATAAATTTATTATAAAAAAATTACAAGAAATTACTGCCAATTTTTTTTGTAAAATATTTTGTATAAAACACTTTTTACAATAAATTTTGTAGGAAATACTTACAAATTTTAGAATTTTGTAAAAAATAATTATTCACAAAGAAATTACCTATCAATTAATATTTTAAAAAAAATAACAGAAAAAAATATTTTTTTACAAATTTTTTCAGCATCATGATTTTGGGGCTCAAATAATAAATATTGGTGAAACATATAGTTTTGTGTTAGGTCTCGTGAGTGTTTCAGTGGAATAACAACTATATGTAATTTAAGGAATGAAACAAGATTTTTTATGCAACTTTTATAAGTTTTACTTTCTATTAGGATACAAAATTTTAAAATCTTTTATGACACTTAATGGTTTACATTTTCAATTATTTCATTTTTTGAAATGTTTTATGTAGATAAGTTAATTTAGTTTATTGAGTTTTAATTACAAGTTTTTTTTTTTTTAAAAAAACATTCGGCAATTACCATCAAATCAAAATATGTAATTTATATTAAAATACTAAAAACTGGTTAAAGTTTCAAATAAACTATTAAAACTTGAAAATCAATAAAAAAGTAAATATATAAAACAATATTAAAGAATAAATATATTTTTCATCTTAATATTATTATAAAAAAGTATGTTTTGCCTCTAAATCATAATATAAATAATATCATAATCTATTGTAAAACTTTGTTTATTACATTTCATATGTTATTTGTTGGAAAAGATATTTTATATAACTTTCATAAAGTTTAGAAAACATAATTCTTTATAATTCTTTATAATAATTGTGAGACGAAAAACATAATTCTTTATACAGTTTTAGTTAATTTGTCACAGTCCTAAACTTCATCACGCAAACCATAATCATAATTTATAATTAGCTTTATCATATTATTTTGAAAGTTAAAAAGTTATAGATGTAAACATAATTAGGATTAACTAGTTTAAATATCATAATCAATGAAGCAGATCAACAACACTAATGACATAGGTAGACCTCATTAAATAAATATAATAAATGAGACTCGTTACAATAGAGATTTGATATAATTTTATTCACATGAGTTAAGTTATATCTAGCAAAAATATGTTTTTAGTTTCTGAAGTTTGAACTAAATTTGAAAATAGTTCCTAGTTAAAATTTGGTCACTGTTTGGTCTCTGCACTTTCAAAATCATGAAATATTATCATGAATCGTCATTGACTCAAGTTGTGACTAAGTAGTAGGCTCCAGCACAGGATCCACAGGCTCAACCACAAGCTTCACAAACTTTAAAACTGGACCAAGAGAGACTTTAGTCTCATCTTGAGCATCAACTACCTTAGGACGATAATGTTGTATTTCTGCGTCAACAATTTTCTCCTCAATAGAAATAACATTGACATCCTATTGTAATCGTCTATAATTAAATAGATCATGACCAATCATTTTACAATTTGGACAAAATAAATGCAGTTTCTTATACTCCATATCAACAATAAACACATATCTTCATTTTTGTATCGAAACCTGAAGATTTATCCTTGATTCATTTCACCTTGTCTCGTTTGTCACTTGTGAGCTTGGCTGATAAATTTAAAATGTCAAAGCACCTATTAACGTCAACCTGTTTTACTGTTTTTTAATTTTATAAAATTCGTGTAATTAAAAAATTTGTAATAATGTTTTAATAATAGTATAATTATGTAATATTTAAAGAAAACCAAATAAAAATCAAAACTATAATCTTACCATTAAATATCAACAAAAGTATACTTGGAGGACTTTATATATCCACTATCTCATACACTTAAAGGATATTGTAAGAAGTTATTGAGAAAGGATGGTCTCAATCTCAAAAATTGTATTTTTACTTTCTTTGCTTTTAACAACACTTTTTTCTTTGCAGTTGAAAGGGAGTGAGGCTGAAATTGTACCTTTTGAAGTAGAAAAAGGACTTATTCCTCACAAAGTAAGCATTACAATAACCAATTTATTGATTTCGAAGAACTTGACCGTTCATTGCAAAGACAAACATAATGATCTTGGATATCACACATTGAATTATGCGGAAACATACAATTTTGGTTTTAGACCTAATTTCTTTTGGAAGGTTACTTTGTACTTTTGTCATTTTACATGGGAAGGAGCAAGTCATTATTTTGACATTTATAAACAAGATAGGGATGAATGTGTTCAATGTGTATGGAACATATTGGAGGCTGGACCATGTAATGTTAATCCCAAGCATAATCAATGTTATGCGTGGAATCAATAGAAATTACCTATTTAAGAAAGAGGTAGCTTATGAACATGTACTTTTTAATTTTCTTTCCAAAATTGTGAAAATTAAATAGTAATATAATAAAATAATTTAGGGTATTCTATGAAAGAAACACATGTGATTCTCTTATTTCCATTCCTTTTCTACTTTTGTCTTTCTTATTTTTTATTTTTATTTTATTATCTAACCAATTCGTAAAAGATACACACTTATGCTCAGGGGCAGAACTACGTGTGAGGGCTCTCCCAATTTTTTTTTGAATTTTTTATATATATTTATATATTTTTTAAAATTATATTTATATATTATTTATATTAAGTTTATATTATCGAAATTATAATAAAAGATAAAATAAAAAAAAAATTAATGAAGATATTGATTTATAAAAGAGATTAGGATTTTTTTTGTCTGGTTATAAGATCTTTCAACCATGTAAATTATCATGAAAATGTGTGAAGAGAAATAAATACAAAGAGATAGATTGGAAAATAGAGGTTGAGAAACACATAGATTGAGATTGAAATATACATTCTTGCATGATCTTTCACTGATCAAGGTTAGTATCTTATTATGATTTAAAAGTTTGAATTTATACAGTGTTGCTTATCTAATTAAAGTGGTATGAGTTTTGTTATGTTTTGCATTGTGAAAATTGTGATTTGTGAATATAAATTTTATTTTTTCTTGATAGGCGAGAGGTGATAAATTTATATTAGAAAGATTATGATAAAAAGTAAAAAATTGATTCTTTTTTTAAAGAGGAAGATTTGGAATAAAGATGAAAAAAAATACATTTACGTTAACTAAATTTTACAAATTCAATGAGAAATTTCATAAGAATAAAAAATTCAAGACAATAAAAATAAATCTCTAAAGTTCTTAGAGTCACATATAATGAATTTAAAAATTCATTAGAACGCAATCTGAGCAAAATAACCTCAAATTTGACAATACCACCAAATCAAATTAATGAGGTACGAAGGACTTATCTAAAATGTACATCATAATCAAATTTCATATATGTGTCAAGTTTTACTTTGTCGTTAGTCATTGTAATGATGTTAACAAAATAGACCAGGTTGAATATTTTAATATATATGAAATATTAAATAAGATTGATTTGAAAAACAAATTGAGGAAAAATATTGAATAATTATTATAAATATGAAAGCCAAAAGTGGTATTAAGTCTAATTTATATTAATAATTCGCATTAAAAATTTATTTCCTAAGTATGGGAGAGAGACAAACACATTCATACTGTTATAATTGATCTACGAATGAGATCAATATTTGTTTGTGTAGAAAACATTTAATATTTAAGTAAATAAAAATATATACATTAAATAGTAACAAATGATTATTGTTTAGTTTTTTATGGTGTATTAAAGACAAAGTAAAATTAACATTGAAATCAATGTAAATAAATGTATTTTAAATTATAATAGACAAACAACATCAAAACTTAGTAAAACAAATTCAAAATAATGTGTTTAGGACTTTAAAGCTATTACAAAATCAGGATAATCAGTGATATTGGGACATATTCGACATTGGTCTTTATGCAACTTTTATACGTTTTACTTTCTTTTACGATAGAAAAATTTTAAAAATCTCTTGAGACTTAATGGTTTACATTTTCAATTATTTTATTTTTTAAATCTTTTATGTAGATAAGTTAATTTAGTTTATTGAGTTTTAATTACAAATTTAAAAAAATAAGAATTGAAAATTTTAAGTGAAAAATATAATTTGGTTCCATTAGAAGATTTTCAACAACATTGATTGAAAGATGTTGATAAATATTAGTAATATTGATAAAAAAGAAGCCATCGATGTTAATGTTAGTTAAAAGAAACTCTAATTAATATTGGTGAGAAAAACATTTTGATCAACATTATTAATTGACATTGATAACAAGATGTGTTTAATATCAAATGAAATATACAAATGGTGTGAAAAAATAAACTTTAACCAACATTAAATTTGAAAAAAACATTAGTTTACATTAATAAAAAATAATATGGACAATGATGATAAAGAAAAATATCTTAATTGAAAATATTTAATTTTCATATAAGATTTACGATATTTAAAATAACGATATAATGTAGAACTATTTCATCTTTAAAATAATAATACATATTAAATTAATAGACACTATGACATGTGTAGTTGTTATACATACACTTAAACAACTCTTCAATATATAGGTAATATAAACTACACAACTATATTACGAAATTGATGCCGAATATTAAACAAAATATTATTTAAAAATAATTCAACTAAAGCATAAGAAAAATTAACATTATCTAAATGTTATTCAAACCCTAATTTAATTTACTAATTTTATATTCAAACCCTAACCTTAGACTAATATTGTTATGAAAATTTTAAAAAACTTATTTCAGAAGGTTTTTAAAATAGGTAATTCGGAAGTTAGTTTTGCAAAAAAAAAGGGTTAAGTATGTTTTTAGTCCCTGAACTTTGCTCCAAAATTGGAATTCGTCTCTGGTCGAAACTTTGATAAATTTCGGTCCCTAAACTTTAAAAATGAATGAATATAGTTCTTTTAACCCAATTTTGTTAACTTTTTTTAGGTTTCGAACGCATTTCTCAGTAAATATTAGGGTTGTTTACGCCGTTTGACACATTCTCGGCTCAATATTTACTGAAAAATGTATTCGAAACCTAAAAAAAAGTTAACAAAATTTGATTAAAAGGACTATATTCATTCATTTTTAAAGTTTAGGGACCAAAATTTATCAAAGTTTCGACCAGGGACGAATTCCAATTTTGGGTCAAAGTTCAGGGACTAAAAACATACTTAACCCAAAAAAAAATATCATTTACACAATTATGGGGGTACAACTAAAATTCACGTGGGTGCAAAAAGAAAAAACCTACTATAAAATTAAAAACTAACCCAAGTAATGTTTTTCCAAATTAGACGTTAATCAGAATGATACTGTTTTGTTTTCCGTTTATTAAATTGTCGGTACCCATCTTTTGTAAAACAACCGTCTGTTAATTGGACGTTGGTTTTATATTAATTTTTGTATCAAAAAATAAAATTAAAAGTAAACTTCTTTATACATGAATTAATTCTAACCTACATTTTTTTTTTTTGTGGTAAAATGACGTATAAAGAAACTTGGTCAAACGTACACCTAATATTTTTGTTTATTTTTCCATTAATTTATAGCCGAATTATTCATTGTTGGGTGAAGGTGGAAAAGGAAATATCCATACAAATATCTTTTTATTATCATACACATTTTTTTAAAAAAAAAACATGAAAATATGTAATAATTTGGAATTACCTTTTATCTTTTTTATTTAAAAGCTCCGATACCTCCGTATATATTTAAAGAAAAAATGACATATATTTGTATAATAAACGATATTATAATTCTCACTTTTTATTTTTTTTACGTAATTTAGTGTAGATCATGTACGATTATTTTTTCATACTAAATCACATAAAAAATAAAAAATAAAAATAAAAAATGAAAACCAAAGTATAAATTTGCATTCCTATACCTGTCATAAAACTTTTTTGAAATTAAAAGAAAAAAAAAAAAAAAAACAAAAAAAAAAAAAAAAAAAAAAAATTTTTGAAATTAAAAAAAAAAAAAAAAAAAAAACCTTGCCGATTCAAATTGCACTTAATTCATCTTGACCAGTTGACGCCAAAGTCCACCACTCACTCATTGTTGACAAAAAACAGTAGTTCGTAAGAACAAGATAAAACGAAGAACCCAGATACACACCAAATTTATTCCATTAACTTCTTCAACATCTCATTCACACATGCAACATCATGAAACAGAAGGTTTATTACATTTGTAAATATTAAGGTATCGGAAGATGACAAAGTTTGCAGTAACAACACATGATGTTCTTTGGACTAACTAACAAGTCGGAAAAGGAACCCCACAAGAGGTAGCAACCCTTCTGGAACCAGGAGAGTTGACATAATTCTTAAAACTTGGATTTTTGAGGTAACCGCAGAGGCATGGCCTCTGTTCCCTCACTTTCTGGCAGCAAGCAGTTGACGGTGGAGAAGACGAAGTTATTGCCGCCAGACAAGGACCCAGCTCCACGGGGCTGCATGTCACACCCTCTGCCGGAGCCACCTCCAGCGCCACCACTGCCACCGCCGCCACAATCGCAAAAACAAACACCTTCTTCATCTCTTTCTCACTTCTTCAAAATCTGAGAATGTTATTATGGCTTTTATGGTCCCTGGAGTGGACTCAAAGGTAAATACACATGCTAAAGATTACGACAACAACCGGTCTCAGTCTTCACACGGAACCTCTGCTACAGATGTGGACTTTTCCACACTCTCATGTCACTTTCAAAACATCTAATTTTGTTGCTAAAAATCTCACCGCTTAAATAAATTTTTAATCTCTTAATTTTCACCGAACACTAATTTAGTTTTTCATTTTTAAAATATTACAGATTTAATCATTTTAATCAAATTTTGTTAAGTTTATGTGACATTTCAAGTACGTTTTATAATTGTATTTGACTTAACATTAAAGTAAAAATGTGTCAAACAATATAAACAACTCAAATACAATCTTGAAATTCGTACGGAACATCAAATAAACTTAACAAAATTTGATTAAGAGGACTAAATTGACGTATTTCAAAAGATTAAGGACTAAATTGGTCTAAAGTTTTGAAATGGAATAATTCCAAAATTCACTAAAAGTTAAGGGAGCAAAAACATATTTAACCTAATCTTATTTAATATGAGATTGATATTATTTTGACTACTAAATTTGATAATTTTTTTAATTTTATAACATGAGATAATATTTTTAAGTGAATTTTAAATATTAAAAATCAAAAATAAAAAAACTATTTAAAAAATGTCATCAAAATTTAGAAGTTATCGAATCATTTTCCTATTTAATATGTATCATCAATTTCAGTTTTAGTTTAAATGTAGAAAAAAGAGTGTTTGGGAAGTAATGTGTCAAATGAATCTTAATAGAAGAGAAAGGTAAAGTAAATGCACTACTCTTGTAGATGTACAGATATGAATTTAAATTTTTTACTGATTTTTTTTTGTATTTTTTATCTGTTATATTTTTGAAATAACATAGATGGATATTAATTTAATATTTTAAAATATATCAAAAATATTTTAATCCTCAACAAAAAGACAATACTTAAAAAAAAAATCCACTAGAAATAGTGTAGTACTATTTTTATAAGTGATTGTTTCTTGTAGGAGAGAATGTGTGTGTAAAAGGAGGAAAATGTTGGTATGACAATTACTGGAATTTAGTGTTTTGTAGACAATTTTTTCACATTATTAATAGAATTCAGAAGTGGTGGTTTCTTCTTGGGCAATGGGATATAATTAGTATGTAAGGAAGTTTATGGAACTAAAAATTTATAGTTAGAACTATTCTAAACTCTAAACTAAGACTTTATACCTATATATATTTTGAACTAAACAAACTCAATGGCTTTTTTTTTTTTATTTCAAAGTTCGTTTGATGTTAAATTTGTAAAATAGGATCCATTTCAAATTTCATATAAAAAAGAGACGTCTTATTTTTTAATTTAAATAACACCTAACAATTATAATTATATAACTTTCTAATTATAGTAAGCAATAAAGTAATATATATATATATATGTATGTATATAAGGATAAAAAAAAGATGAGATATCCACCTAAGCAATCTAAATATTCTTATCAAGAACTGGACAACTTTAAATAATACTAACAAATATGATTTTATTTATCGTACTATATAGGAAGTTAACTAAATATAAAGTACAATTATTAAGCAGTTGGTGTAATTAATTATGGGTTGAATCAATTGTCACATTACGTTGCAAGGTTTTCGTAGGCATTCATCAAAACTTTGTTCCCTCGTGTAAGGAAAATTTAAACAGAAAACCTCTTTCTGGGATAACATTCTTAAACTCTTCACTCACCCATGTTTCAACGTTTCAGGAACGCAATCACATCAACCACAGATTTTTATTTTTATTTTTTATTTTTTATTTTTTTTTGCCATTATCAAACCCCATTTCAAACTTCTACACAATCTACCTATTCACTTTTCAACATTACTTTTACAGATTTCAAACTACGATAAGGAATTCCAACGAACCAAATGAAGAACAACTTTTTTTTTTTTTTTTTTTTTTTAATTTAAAAAAAAAAAATTTTTTTTTTTTTTTTTTTTTTTACTTTCGAAAAGAAAAAACTTCTGAACTTTTCCAACTTTAATCTCAGCATACACTGATTTAATCTTACAAGTTTTACAACTGATTCGTTTATTTTTGTAGGCTTATAACTTGAGCCAAATCTTTCACAAATGTCTTTATAACAAGTATTGCTTTATTAATATTGATTTTAAGAAGATACAAATTAAACAAAAAGGTTTTATATATATCCTATCCTTATGAAATACAAGCATTTTTCAAACCAAATTTGTTTGAAATCTAACCATTCATTTGGTTGGGTGATACATTAAGATGATAGAATGAATGTTAACTAGTGTTACTTTTTAAATAACATATAGTAATTTACAATATATATATCGAACTAAAGAAATAAGAAAAACCAGTTTTTATTGAAATTTGCAACACTGATAGTGAAAAATGTTGTTCTAACAAGTCTTATTGGTTGTGAGAATCGTCCTGGTGTTTTCCTCTGGTCCTAAGTATTTCACTAAAATGTCCAAGCATGATGCGCCTTAATCTGGTGTCCTCGACTTGTGGTTGTGGTGTTGTGACAGTCTTGGGGAACACCACTCTCTCTTCGGTGCTGTCTCTCTTTCCACGCAACCCAGCATCACCAAAGAAATTGCTCACCGATGATGGAAACCCAAGATGAGAAGTCATTGACTTACTTGCACCTCCATAACTTACCCCAGTTCTTTCTTTCATGATAATTTCAAGGGCTTCTTTGTGAGCTGGATCTAGTGCATCCAAGTCTTTTAAAAGGTTCTGTGTTGCTGGAAGGAGATAGTCTCGCACACTACTTGCAGAAAGATCTGTAATACAAACTCAGAATTAAAAATACTTCCTAAATAAGAAAGAAATGTGATAGGATGGGATCCCAAGTGTTAATTATGAGAAAAATGTTATACTCATAATATGCAGCATTCGAGGTTAACTATGTTTTTGTCTATGATCTTGGATGTCATTACTATTTCAAACTTTGATCTTATTAGGTCCTTATACTTAAACAAATACATAGATATTGTCTTTTTCATCCAACAACGTTAACAACTTTTTGATGTGACAAATGACAAATCATTTGTTGGATGCAATCCAGAAGTTCTTGTCAACGTCTTAAAAGGTTAGCATGTTTCGCAGTTTGTCATGCCAAAAAACAATTATTACCGTTGGGCAAGCAGAATTACATCCATGTATTTCTTAAGTACGGAGATCTAACAGGATCAAAGTTTGAGACTATGATGAAAACCAAAATCACATTACGGTTTAGGGAAAAAAAAATGGTAAAAGATGAAAGAAATGTTAGAAGTAAAGTTAGTATTATGTTCTTCAAAACATGGACGCTCTTCTATTGATCGCAGACTTATTTTTCTAACCAAAAGATGTAGGAAAATAATTACAAATCACAAATTTTCATAATCGTGAAATGTTAGAATTGATTACCAAAGACAAGAGTTATGTGGTTGAGCAAACCTGAAGCATCTAGAGCACGAATTGCCTCACAAAATGCATTAGCTCTTTCTCGTCGGCGTGTTAAGTCACTTGAAGCAGTTGTGGGTACGGCTGTAAGTTGAGAAATCTTGGATACAAGATGTACTTCAAGGTTAAGAAACAAACGACACAATTTAAGAACAGAAAATGCAAACAATTTAAGAGCACAATTTAAGGTGCATTTTTCAACATTCCAAGGATATAATCTCTAAGTTGTTCTGTTGTATTTGGTAATGCAACCACCAGCGCACGAATGACGGAAATAGTAACTTCATGGGATCCATCTTCAAGAAAAGCACCCATTTGAACACGTATCTTGTCAACTATCTACAAGATATCAATTTTGATCAGGAGTTTGAAATGTATAGCAGCACCAACTTTTAGCTATAAAACCAACATTATGTACTGAACATATACCATGTCATTTTTAAAGCGTTGAGCCACAACACCAAATGCATCAATGCTGGCACATTTAACATCAAGGTTTTGGTCAGATCCAAGTGTAACTAGGGCAGGCAAAGCATGAGTTGAAGCTAGTTTTGCATCAATGTATGGCACCTAATATTGAAGAACTTTGTGTCAATTTTGGTGTTTATGAGATCTAACTATAAGAAACTGAAAAAGAAAAACAATAAGCTTACAATAGCTTTTAGAAGCTTGGCAACAGTGATTTTCATGTTCACGCTAGAGCTAGCAACCATTTCCCACACTATATTAAATATCATAACATGATTTTCTTCAAATATGCTGCATTATAAGAAAGTTAATGACTCAAATACTCGTACCAATTTTGAAATTATAAAATAAAACAGAGGTGTGCTATACAAACCAAATGAAGCGAATAGCATTAATAATCTCAGGAGTGTGTTTTGTTGGTTGATTCTCTATTGAATTGTCTTCTACAAGCAACTTTTTTGAGTAATCTTCTAGTTGATTACGTCTTCCGGGAGCACTTAAAATACCGGCCAACAGAAGTGGTAGGACACACAATATCGAGAGCTTCTCCACAACAACAGATCTTGGTCTCAAACCTAGAAGTGAACTATCAAAACAAACCATTTACGAAAAAATTTCACAAAAATAGTTGAAGAATCATTACCATTGATCCTTGATTTTATGGTAGTAGGAAAAAATGTCAAATCAGCTTCATCTCCCAGTGCTGTTAAAAATACGGGTAGCATGATGCATGTCACATAGGAATCCCCAAACCTTTGAGAAACAGATAACAAAAACTGCAATTAAATAATTTAGATCAGAAATTACTCAATTACTTATGCTACAAAACATACAAAAAAGTAAAAAAAAAAAAAAAAAAAAAAA
>Ga0209589_1001112_pt1 | contig 42818 bp, 16 predicted proteins | sample CowpeawhiteBW_FD_187525 | JGI IMG/M metagenome (GOLD analysis project Ga0209589, IMG submission 187525) | Root nodule microbial communities of legume samples collected from California USA - Cow pea white BW (SPAdes) (version 2) | ecosystem: Host-associated > Plants > Roots > Nodule | place: USA...
TACCATTGGTTTTTTTTTTTTTCTTGATTAAGCTCAGGCTTGCTTTGGCATTGTATAAATTCATTGATTCTCTAATGTCTCAAAGTATAAGAAAGGTTAAAAAAGAAATTAATTCGTTATAAGGAAGCTTCGCTCTTTTTCTTTATTAAGAACCCTTTTCTTTATGGACCAGTTAGCAATTGAAGTATTCTATAACAAGTGTGTGCGTTTTCTCTTTTGTATTATCCGTGTTCTTCAAGTTTGTTTGCATAATTTTCCAGTTATATAAATATATGTTTGTGTGCAGTTGAGGTGAGACACTTTGTTTCATCCATATAAATGCTACAGTCGTATGAAAAATTAAAAAGAAAAATGAATAGTTCGGAATCTATTGATGTCTCTTCGACTGAAGAAGGATTACAAAGGAGAAACTGTCGCAACATTCTATTGGATCGAACTACAAAGGATTAAGGGGTAATGATGATGGATTTTTGTCATTCTGATTAACGATATTTTCTTAATGTCAAACTATAATTAGAAAACAAAAGCCCAAAATTTAAAAAAGTTAATGTTAACTTTAAATTATGAAACATCATCTATCAAATTAAAAAAAGTTAATGATATTAACTTAAAAAATTTTAAATTTGGAATTAAAATATTTTCCATTTTGGACTAAAAACATATTTAATTTTATTTTTATTTATAAATAATATTTACAAAAAAAATTCATCTTGTTTAGAAATACTTATATTAACTAAACAAAAAACTTAAAAAATACCAAGTAAAAATAATAAAAAACATATATATATATATATATATATATGCATAAAAAATAATAAATAATACAAACAGTTTTCATATGAAAAGATTCACACATTTATCATTATTGCTGATTATGTTTTTTTTTTCAGTTTCTTTTTTCAATTAAAGAAGTAAAATAACTCCAGCATATATTTATTTTATCACTGATTTTCGTTACTTCACAAATAAATTGTGGATCAGAATAATATGGATTTAATTAAGTTTACTAAGTCGATTTTTTAATTCACAAAACGTAGTAATAAAAAAAAAGTCAATAGATGTATGTTGTGTTACTAATATAGTTGGGGTACAAAATTTTGATTCAATTATTTTTTTTTATCTATTTTTTCTTACAAAAATGTCAAGTTGGTTATCTAGGATTTTTTAGTTTCAATTATGTCCCGATTGTTTTAAAATTGATGCAATTTGATCTTTTTCGTTAAATTCCTTGAAGCGAAGCAAGAATTTTTCATCAAAATTGACCTGAGGATTATGTCAATTACACCAACAAAACAAACTATCCTTATTTATTCACAACTTCATTTTTGATGAAAAAATCTTGACCCAATTCAAGAAATTAATGAGAAAAGGACAAAACTGCATCATTTTTTTAAAAATTGGAACCAAATTAAAACTAGAAAATCGACTTAATATTTTTGAACGAAAGGAGAAATCAAAAGAGTAATTTCAAAATTTTTATAAAAATTAGTAAAAATATTTTATTTACTTCTTATAATAATTAAAAATAAAAATAACAATTATGTTATTATTATAATTATAAAATTAAATATAAATAACTTTTATAATTTTACTATAATTAATTTTCATTTATAGTGATTAAATTTAAAACAATAATTAAATAAAAAATAATTAAATTAAACAAATAATCATTTAAAAGATAATATTAATAAAATAACTATTTTTATTAAAAAAATGTTTAAAAGTTAAAATTAAAAAAGTTAAAACTAAAAATGGACAACAAAAAGAAAAAAAATTCCTTATATATACATAAAAATATATAAAAATTTATTAAAATATCAAATATATAAAATATATTAAAAATATTAATTTTTAAAAGATATATCAAAAATTATATAATAAATATATAAATATAAAAAAAAAGAGGGTGGGGGCATGGCCCCCTTAGTCTCTCTTAAGGTCCGACAATGTTTGATCAAAACTTGAAATTCGTTTTTGTCCGAAACTTCGATACACTTTGGTTCCTAAACTTTAAAAATAAATGAATATAATCATTTAAACTCAATTACGTTAACTTTTTTTTAGGTGTCAAACGCATTTCTCAACAGATATTGAACTGGAAATGTGTCAAATAGTGTAAATAATTCCAATACTAACATGAAAAACATTCGACGCATCAACAAAAAATTAACGTAATTGGGTTAAAAGAACTATATTCATTTATTTTTAAAATATAGGGACCAAAATGTATCGAAATTTTAAACAAGGATGAATTCCAATTTTGAATCAAAGTTCTGAGATTTAAAACATGTTTAACCCAAAAATAAATTATACTTCTATGCTATGGAGGTGCTCTTTATTTTTAGTGAGAACTTGAAATGCTATACAACCTTTTTTTTAAGCTGGTATAAACTGGTTTCTTCCTTTTCCATTCCCTCTCCAATTAAGAGTTTCACAACCTCTTAGACGTAATTATGGACCAAGAATTTCCAAATTCAGTGATATTGCACAATCCTTAAATTTTCGATTTAGGTAGGAGTCATACACATAAGCGACAAAAACAATCAATATAAAGTGTTATTAGTAGAGTTGTTAAAACGGATAATTCGATTCAGTTTGGTTTGGTCCACCACGGGTTGATCACTTAGTGAGTCAACCTAATCTGACTTACTTATTAGTGAGCCAAAAAAAATTTAAATCCAGTCCGGCTCATCACGGGTTGGTGGGTTAAACGGGTCGGTTTACGAGTTCACTTAATTAAAAAAAATACAATTTTTTTTTCAGTCTAAACTAAATTATAATTCTAATCAAAATCCAAATAAACTTTAATACAAACCAAAATCACAAAAAATACAAATTATCTATATATTGGCTAAAAAAAAACCTAACCTGACCCAAATGCAATGTCTAATTTAAACAAAAAGCACTTGTGTGATCCTTTATTTGTGGGTTGGAAAGGTAAACCGAGTCACCATGGGTTCAACCTAGGTGAGTCGGGACAAAAATCAACCCGTATTAAAATTTGTAAGAAAATTTCAATCCAATTCGGCTTGAACCCGTGGTGAACCGGATTGACTCGCGAGTTTCAACCAATTTTAACAATTCTAGTTATTAGTTAATAAATAAAAAAAATATACAATTTCTTATCATATTAATCCAAAAGTTCTTGAGGTTAAAGGATGTTAAATTCCTTCACTTAAATCAACCCTTGGTAAGTTTTCAATATCTAGACTAAATATTTAACGACACTGATATACATAAAGTACGGTTTGTAAAAACCAGAATTTTCTGATTTAGAACAATAAAAAGAATGATAAATGTTAAAATTTCAATTTATACTTTAACATAAACAATAATTTTAAGTATTTATTTATTTGTAAAATTTATTATGTTAAAAAAATATAAAATTTTGAAGTCATCTATCTTTTTTTTTTTTTGAGAGTCTAGTTGCTAGAAGGTGATTCATCAATTAAAATTCACTTTGAAGTTTTTCTTACATATATTAAATCATTTTTGAATTTCGTGAATTTTCAATATTTTATTATCTTATTATTATTATTAAGATAACGTATTATTGAACTAAAATATCTTCAAACTATTTTGAAATATTTCTATTGACTTTGAAATTGATTGTTAATTTTTGAATGGTTGAATTTTGAGATTTGTTATAAATTCAAACCATGTGTTGTCTTATTTCTGTTTGATTATTGATTTGTTTTTAGGTGTTATAATAAATAAATGTTTTGATTCATAAGTACAATAGACTTTTGCTTTGCATTCCATCTAAATTCGTATTTGAAAGAGAAAATTTTCACATCAATAATTTTGTAATTTTATTTAAAAAAAAAATCACGTAAAGTGATTTGACGGTTATTTTCGATTTGTTTACATGTAATTGTTGATTAACCATTTTGGTAAAATGGGAAAAAGGGTCAAAAGCGCACTTAGAGCTTAACTGATCCGATGATAAATAAGAAAAATCTTTCAACTCGCTCAGATTGACATCAAAGTTGATAACACTTTCTAATGATTTGAAAATAACATTGTGTTGATCAAGTTCAACTTTGTCCATACTAAGGCGATCTAATTCATTATTTGTTCGATCTCTTATAAATTTATTATATGACTCATTGTTAAAAATATTTACTTAATTATTTTCTATTTAAATTAGATTTTTGAAAATATACATATTTTTAAAAATATTTTTTAATTTTAAAAATTAGTAATTATTTTAGAATTGATAAATCAAGATTGAGATAATATAAATATATTATATTTTGTTACATTTTGGTTATATATATATATATATATATATATATATATATATATATATATATAATTAATGGATCATCTATTTTGCATTTTTAAAGCGAGGACAAGTCTACAATGATTTTTTTTTTTTTATTTTCAACAGGATCTTTAATAATTCCTTTAATGTTTTTAATAATTTATTATTTTAAAGTTTGGTGGGAGATACTTTACTAAAAATCTTACGGTATTAAATATAAAAACTGCTAATTATAAAAGTTTACGACTTAAAAAAGAATACTATCAATGTCAATCATTGAAATCCATACTATCACACTAACATAAATATATTTTTTTATAAATATGAAATTCGTTTCGAATTACAGAGAAATTTATTTTCGAAATTTAGAACATAAAAGAAATCCATTTAAATTAAAATGCACGAATTTCGAAATCTGATTAGAGAACTTACCGAATTTAAAAATGTGGTTAAAGGAGATTTTAAAAATATCAAACGAATTTCAAAGTATATATATATATATATATATATATATATATATATATATATATATATATATATATATATATAAATTTTGAAATATGTTTAATATTTAGGATTTTGAAAATCCAGTAAATTCCTCGATTAGAATTAGAAATTTGGTAATTTCTTAAATTGGATTTCGAAATGGGTAAAATTTAATTTAGAAAGAGTTTCCCTTTTCTTTATTGGATTTCAAAATTCATTTCTTTCTAAAACGAATTTCAATTTAATTTAGTAACGAATTTACTATTTGTCAACCGGATTTACTAACTAACAACCGATTCCATTAACTATCACACATTATAATTGTTTCTTATTTTTTATTTGATACACTCATTTAATAGAAGATTTTTTTTTCTATAAATACTCCCCTTTTCATGTGGGATCTAATTCTCAAGGTGAAATTTAGGAAAGAATTGTGAAACCTTAAAAGCTAACTTTCAACTATTCTCGCATGATGGAAGTTGTTGCCATTTGAGCAACAGTTCCACATTTCCCTAAGCATTTTGTTTGATGCTTAAGACAATTTCTAGAAATATTTGGAGCTTCCTATCTTTATTAGAGCATTTTGTAAATTTTGTTCTGTTGATAAACCTCACAACATGCCACATAGTTCTTAATATCATTTTTATACTCATCTATTATATTTCATTCATCACTCTTTTGTAAGTCAAAAATAAAACAAAAATGTCATAGTATTCACAAATCATATAATTTCTACAGAATTATAGGAATTTGACCATGCTTATTATAAAAATTTTGAACTTAAAAAAAACCACTAATATCAATTCTTGAATTTATACTCTTCAGATCAAAATAAATGTGATATTCTTATAAATATAAAATTTGTTTTCCAATTAAAGTAATATTCATTTTTGAAGTTTGATGCATAAAGATGGAATCCGTTTTCAATTAAAATTCACCGAATTTTGATATCCGATTAAGGAAACTTTCGGATTTAAAAATCTCGTTAAGATGATTTTAAAATTTTCAAATGAATTATATATATATATATATATATATATATATATATATATATATATATTTTTGTAAAAGTTAGAAGAAAAAATTGAAATAAAAATAAAGAAAATAATAATGGATTAAGAAAATTTAAAATAAAAAGTATTAAAAAAATTAAAGGGTAATTAACTATATATATATATATATATGAATTTCAAAATATGTTTAATACTTAAACAAAATTTTGAAATACGTAAGTTTCGCTTATCCATTTTGAAATCCAGTAACTTCATTTAAGGGAATTTGATATTCGGTAATTTCTTTAATTTAATTTTGAAATCGGTGAATTTTAATTTAAAATGAGTTTCATTGTTATTTATAGTATTCCAAAATCCGTTTCTTTTTAAAAAAGTATTTCAGTTTAATTTAGTAACGAATATCGTATTTGTTGTCCAAAATATGAACTAACAACTGACTCCACTAACTATTACACATTATAATTTTTTATATTTTTTATTTCATACACACATTTAATAAAAGATTTTCTTGTTCTGTCAATACTTCCCCTTTCTTGCGGGATCTGGTCCTCAAGGTGGAAATGAGGAAACAATTGTGGAACCTCAAATGCTAACATCCAACTATTCTCACATGGTGTAAGTTGTTACCATTTGAACAACATTTCTACATCTCCCTGAGCATTTTGTTTGCTACTTAATACAACTTATAGAAAAATTTGAAATCAGTGAATTTTAATTTAAAATCAGTTTCATTGTTATTTATCGTATTTCAAATCCGTTTCTTTTTAAAAAAGTATTCCAGTTTAATTTAGTAACGAATTTCGTATTTGTCATCTGAAATACTAACTAATAACTGACTCCACTAACTATTACACATTATAATTTTTCTTACTTTTTATTTGATACACACATTTAATAGAAGATTTTCTTGTTCTGTCAATACTCTCCCTTTCTTGTGGGATCTAGTTCTCAAGGTAGAATTGATGAAACAATTGTGGAACCTCAGATGCTAACTTCCAACTATTCTCACATGGTGGACGTTCTTACCATTTGAGCAACATTTCTACATCTCCCTAAGCATTTTGTTTGCTACTTAATACAACTTATAGAAACAATTGAAGCTCCCTATCTTCAGTTATAACATTATGTAAATCTTGTTTTGTTGACAAACCTCACAACATACCACATTGTTCTTAATATCATTTTTATACTCATCCATTATATTTCATTCACCACTTTTTTGTAAGTAAAAAATAAAACAATAATGTCCCACTATTGGAGAATCATGTAATTTCTGCAAAATGATAGAAATTTGACCAGGCTTACTATAAAAATTTTGAACTTAAAAAAAATAATTAATGTCAATTCTTGAATTTCATACTCTCAGATCAACATAACTGTGATATTCTTATAAATATGAAATATGTTTCCCAAATAATGTGAAATACATTTTCGAAATTTGATACATAAAAGTAAAATCCATTTTAAATTAAAATTCACCGAATTTCGAAATCCGATTAGGGAACTTACTGGATTTTAAAATCTGGCTAAGGAGATTTTAAGAGATTTTAAAAATTTCAAACGGATTTCAAAATTCATATATATATATATATATATATATATATATATATATATATATATATGAATTTTAAATATGTTTAATACTTAAACAAGATTTTGAAATCTGGTAAGTTTCTCTTAACGGATTTTGAAATCTGGTAACTTCATTGACTGGAAATTAATATTCGGTAATTTCTTTAATTTGATTTCGAAATCGGTGAGTTTTAATTTAAAATGAATTTGATTTTTATTTACCATATTTCGAAAACCGTTTCTTTTTAAAATCGTATTTTAGTTTAATTTAGTAATGAATTTCGTATTTGTCGTCTGAAATACTAACTAATAATTGACTCCATTAACTATTACACATTATAATTTTTCTTATTTTTTATTTGATACACACATTTAATAGAAGATTTTCTTGTTCTATCAATACTCCCCCTTTCATGTGGGATCTAGTCCTCAAGGTGTAATTGATGAAACAATTGTGGAACTTCAGATGCTAACTTCCAACTATTCTCACATGGTGGAAGTTGTTACCATTTGAGCAACATTTCTATATCTCCCTGAACATTTTATTTGCTACTTAAGACAACTTATAGAAACATTTGAAGCTCCTTATCTTCAGATAGAGCATTATGTAAATCTTGTTCTGTTGACAAACCTCACAACATGTCACATAGTTCTTAATATCATTTTTATACTCATCCATTATATTTCATTCACCACTATTTTATAAGTCAAAAATAAAACTATAATGTCCCAATATTGGAGAATCATGTAATTTCTGCAGAATGATAGAAATTTGACCATGCTTACTGTAAAAAATTTGAACTTAAAAAAAAATCATTAATATAAATTCTTGAATTTCATACTCTTAGATCAACATAAATGTGATATTCTTATAACTATGAAATATTTTTCCCAAGTAATATGAAATGCATTTTCGAAATTTTGATACATAAAAGTGAAATCCGTTTTAAATTAAAATTCACCAAATTTTGAAATCCGATTAATGAACTTACTAGAATTAAAAATATGGCTAAGAAGATTTTAAGAATTTCAAACGGATTTCGAAATTCATATATATATATATATATATATATATATATATATATATATATATATATATATGAATTTCAAAATATGTTTAATACTTAAATAAGATTTTGAAATCTGGTAAGTTTCCCTTATCAGATTTTGAAATCTGGTCACATCTTTGACTGGAATTTGATGTTCGGTAATTTCTTTAATTTGATTTCGAAATCGTTGAATTTTAATTTAAAATGAATTTCATTTTTATTTACCGTATTTCGAAATCCGTTTCTTTTAAAAATCGTATATTAGTTTAATTTAGTAACGAATTTTGTATTTGTCGTCTGAAATACTAACTAACAACTCACTCCACTAATTATTACACATTATAATTTTTCTTATTTTTTATTTGATACACACATTTAATAGAAGATTTTCTTGTTCTATCAATACTCCCCCTTTCATGTGGGATCTAGTCCTCAAGGTGTAATTGATGAAACAATTGTGGAACCTCAAATGCTAACTTCCAACTATTCTCACATGGTGGAAGTTGTTACCATTTGAGTAGCATTTCTACATCTCCCTGAACATTTTGTTTGCTACTTAAGACAACTTATAGAAACATTTGAAGCTCCTTATCTTCAGTTAGAGCATTATGTAAATCTTGTTCTCTTGACAAACCTCACAACATGTCACATAGTTCTTAATATCATTTTTATACTCATCAATTATATTTCATTCACCACTTTTTTGTAAGTCAAAAATAAAACAATAATGTCCCAATATTGGAGAATCATGTAATTTCTGCATAATGATAGAAATTTGACCATGCTTACTATAAAAATGTTGAACTTTAAAAAAAAAAAATCATTAATGTAAATTCTTGAATTTCATACTCTCATATCAACATAAATGTGATATTCTTATAAATATGAAATATGTTTCCCAAGTAATGTGAAATACATTTTCGAAATTTTGATACATAAAAGTGAAATCCATTTTAAATTAAAATTCACCGAATTTTGAAATTCGATTAATGAACTTACCAGATTTAAAAATATGGCTAAGAAGAGTTTAAAAATTTAAAGTGGATTTCAAAATTCATATATATATATATATATGAATTTTGAAATATGTTTAATACTTAAACAACATTTTGAAATTTGGTAAATTTCCCTTATCGGATTTTGAAATCTGGTAACTTCATTCACCGAAATTTGATATTCGGTAATTTCCTTAATTTGATTTCAAAATCGGTGAATTTTAATTTAAAATGAATTTCATTTTTATTTAGCGTATTTCGAAATCCGTTTCTTTTTAAAATCGTATTTCAGTTTAACTTAATAACGAATTTCGTATTTGTAGTCCGAAATACTAACTAATAATTGACTCCATTAACTATTACACATTATAATTTTTCTTATTTTTTATTTGATACACACATTTAATAGAAAATTTTCTTGTTCTATCAATACTCTCCCTTTCATGTGGGATCTAGTCCTCAATGTGGAATTGATAAAACAATTGTGGAACCTCAAATGCTAACTTCCAACTATTCTCACATGGTGGAAGTTGTTACCATTTGAGCAACATTTTTACATCTCCTTGAGCATTTTGTTTGCTACTTAATACAACTTATAAAACATTTGAAGCTCCCTATCTTCAATTATAGCATAATGTAAATTTTGTTTTGTTGACAAACCTCACAACATACCACACAGTTCTTAATATCCTTTTTATACTCATCCATTATTTTTCATTCACCACTTTTTCGTAAGTAAAAAATAAAACAATAATGTACCAATATTGAAGAATCATATAATTTTTGCAGAATGATAGAAATTTGACCTTGCTTACTATAAAAATTTAAACTTAAAAAAAAACCATTAATGTCAATTCTTGAATTTCATACTCTCAGATCAACATGAATGTAATATTCTTATAAATATGAAATATGTTTCCCAAGTAATGTGAAATACATTTTCGAAATTTTGATACATTAAAGTGAAATCCATTTTAAATTAAACTGACCAAATTTCGAAATCCGAATAAGAAACTTACCAGATTTAAATATCTGGCTAAGAAGATTTTAAAAATTTCAAACGGATTTCAAAATTCATATATATATATATATATATATATATATATATATATATATATATATATATATATGAATTTCGAAATATGTTTAATACTTAAACAAAATTTTGAAATCTGGTAAGTTTTCCTTACCGGATTTTGAAATCTGGGAACTTCATTGACTGAAATTTGATATTCGGCAATTTCCTTAATTTGATTTCGAAATCGATGAATTTTAGTTTAAAATGAATTTCATTTTTATTTACCGTATTTCGAAATTCGTTTCTTTTTAAAATCGTATTTCAGTTTAATTTAGTAACGAATTTTGTATTTGTCGTCCAAAATATTAACTAACCACTCACTTCACTAACTATTACACATTATAATTTTTCTTATTTTTTATTTGAGACACACATTTAATAGAAGATTTTCTTGTTCTATCAATACTCCCCCTTTCACGTGGGATCTAGTCCTTAAGGTGGAATTGATGAAACAATTGTGGAACCTCAGATGTTAACTTCCAACTAGTCTCACATGGTGGAAGTTGTTATCATTTGAGCAATATTTCTACATCTCCCTGAGCATTTATAGAAACATTTGAAGCTCTCTATCTTCAGTTAGAGCATTATGTAAATCTTGTTCTGTTGACAAACCTCACAACATGTCATATAGTTTTTAATATCATTTTTATACTCATCCATTATATTTCATTCACCACTTTTTTGTAAGTCAAAAATAAAACAATAATGTCCCATTATTGGAGAATCATGTAATTTCTGCAGAATGATAGAAATTTGACCATGCTTACTATAAACATTATGAACTTAAAAAAAAACCATTAATGTCAATACTTGAACCGCATACTCTCAGATCAACATAAATGTGATATTCTTATAAACATGAAATATGTTTCCATATGTTTCCAAAGTAATGTGAAATTCATTTTCGAAATTCGATACATAAAAGTGGAATCTGTGTTAAATGAAAATGCATCGAATTTCAAAATCCTATTAAAAAACTTACCGAATTGAAAAATCTTGTTAAGGAGATTTTAAAAATTTCATACGGATTTCAAAATTTATACATATATATATATATATATATATATATATATATATATATATATATATATATATATATATATATATATTAATTAGTCTCTTTTTATTGAGTTTTGAAAAAGTTAAAAGAGAACAAATTTAAATATTAACAAAGAAAATAATAGTGGATTAAAAAAAATTAAAATAAAAAGTAATTAGAAATATGGAAGGGTAGTTAAATATATATACGAATTTCGAAATATGTTTAATACTTTATGGATTTTGAAATATGTTTCTTAGTAACGAATTTCATATTTGTCGACCAAATTTACTATGAGTCCACTAACTACTATGCATTATAATTTTTTTCTTATTTTTTATTTGATACACACATTAAATGGAAGGTTTTCCTCTTCTATCAATACTCTCCCTTTGAAGTGGGATTTCGTCCTCAAGGTGAAATTGAGGAAACAAGTGTTGAATCTCACATGCACATGCTAACTCCCAACTATTCTCACATGGTGGAAGTTGTTGCCATTTGAGAAGCACTTCTACATCTCTATGAGCATTTTGTAGAAGATAACTTCTGGAAATATTTGGAGCTCCCTGTCTTTGGTCAGAGCAGCATGTAAACCTTGTTTCTTGACAAACCTTATAATCTGTCATATAGTTCTTAATATCATTTTTATACCTATCCAGGCATTCACCACTAAAATCAAAATGTTCTCCTATTAGATGATAATATAATTTCTATAATTTCTTACAAGGAAGCACCAACTATCCTTTAAATTATAGCTAATACTGAAAATCTTATGATAGTAACTAGTAACTACAAAAATTGCTTATTATAAAAATTTTGAGCTTAAAAAAATCATTAATTTCAATTCTTGAAATTCATACTCTTAGATCAACATAAATGTGATATTCTTATAAATATGAAAATCGTTTTCTAATTAAAATAAAATTCATTAAAATTCGATATGTAAAAGCAAAATCCATTATAAATTAAAATGTACCAGATTTCGAAATCCAATTAAGGAACTTACTGAATTTCAAAATCTAGTTAAGGAGATTTCAAAAATTTCAAACGGATTTCGAAATTCATATATATATATATATATATATATACACACGAATTTTGAAATATGTTTAATACTTAAACAAGATTTGAAAATTCGTTAAGTTTCCCTTAACTGAATTTTGAAATCTCGTAACTTTCTTTATCAAAATTTGATATTCCATAATTTATTTAATTGAATTTCGAAATCGGTGTATTTTCATTTAAAATGGGTTTCACTTTTCTAATCGAATTTCGAAATATGATACTTTCTAAAAATAAATTTTAGTTAATTAAGTAACGAATTTCATATTTGTTGACCAGATTTATTAACTGACAACTGACTCCACTAACTATTACACATTATAATTTTTTATTTGATACACATTTAATTGAAGATTTTCTTGTTATATCAATACTCCCCTTTTCAAGTAGGATCTAGTCCTTAAGGTGGAATTGCGGAAACAATTGTTGAATCTCAAATGCTAACTGCCAACTATTCTCACATGGTAGAAGTTGTTTCCATTAGAGCAACACTTCTACATCTCCGTGAGCATTTTGTTTACTATTGAAGACAACTTATGGAAACATTTGGAACTCTCTATCTTCACTTAGAGCAGCAGGTAAACCTTGTTGTTGACAAACCTCACAACATGCCACATAGTTCTTAATATCATTTTTATACCCATCCAATATATTGCATTCACCATTCTTTTCTAAGTAAAAAAAAAAAAAAACAGAATGTCCTCCTATTAGAGAATGATAGGAATTTGACCACACTTACAGGGAAACACCCGCTTTCCTTTAAATTATAGCTAATTTTTTCTTAAGTCATAAACAATTTGATTCTCACTCTTTGTTACTAAATCTTATTGACATGTAGATCTTGAGTAAATTTAGATTCACATTCAGGGCATTTTTTCACCATGCACTAGTGATGTGGTCACTAAAATAAATTGTATGGAAGGAGCATCAAGGACTATTCCCTTCTCGATCTATATTGAACATTAAAGTCATATTTAAGTAATTTAGTAGTCCATTTAAATTGTTTGTTAATTCGTGTTGTCCTCTGATAAGATATTGTTGCCACAACTGAGTTGCCATAAGTTCCTATTCATAGACTATTTCAATTACTCCCTCCCTCTAAGAGCTTTACTCCAAAAAATAATAGGTCACTTCTCTTGTAATAACACATTGTCTAACCCAATACTTGAAGTTTGTTTGTGTCCTTGATAAACTGCTTGGAAAAAATCCTGAACAACTAAAACAAGTAGTGAGGTCATGACAAATTTGAACTTCTCAAATGTTGTCCGAACAACTACATTCCATTAAAAAACATTTCTTCAAAAATGCAAACAAGGATTAAGTTATTGCTCCATAGTTCTCAACAAATTTTCTATAATAGTCCACTAACCCCAAAAATCCTCTTAAACATTTTACGTCTTAATGGGTAGTTAACAAAGTCATAACAGCAAAATGTCACAAGTATGGCCTTAATACCTCATTCATTAAGGATGAAAAAGTAGATGGGGCATTAGTCGATCTGAAAGGCATAATAAGAAACTCACAGTGATTCTCATGTGTTCTGAAAGAGGTCTTCTTAGTATCCTCATCTCTCAGCATGAAATTGATGGTAACCCGCCTTCAAGACGATTTTCAGCATAGTCAGGGTCAAAATTCAGTCGAATTCAATTAAGTCGACCCAGGTCAAAATTTGGCCGAGTCAACCCTGACCCAAATTTGATCGTATTTAGCTTAGATGACCTCAAATGAAATTTGGTTATATTCAGCCAAGTTGGTTGTGATCAGAATTTGGTCGTATTTAGTTGAGTCGACCCCAATTGACTAATTCAGTCTAGTCAACCTCGATCAAAATTTGACAAAGTAGGCCCTGGCCCAAATGTGACCATATTTGGCCAAATCGGCTTTGGCCAAAAAATTTTCCTTATTAGGAAAAATAGGCCTTGATCGAAATTTGATCGAATCTAGTCATGTTGATCTCAACCAAAATTTTGCTTAGTCAGCCTTGACCCAAATTCGATCATATTCGGCCACATCATCCGCTGCCGAAATTCGGTCGTTTGTAGCCAAATTTTACCGAGTCGTTCCTGATCGAAATTTGTATATACTCGTCCGAGTCAGCCCTGACCGAAATTCGTTTGAATTTGGCCGAGTCGATTCCAGCCAAAGTTTGGCTGAATTCGACCAAGTCGGCCTCGACCAAAATTCTACCGCCTCGACCAAAATTTGGTTGAGTCAGTCACGACCGAAAGTCAGTTGAGTCCATCCCATGTTGAAATTCGGCCAAGTTGGCCCTAACAAAAAAAATGTCAAATTCGATGGTGTCAGCCTTAAGGACACGATTTTTAGAAAATTCAATTTAAATTTTTTTTTATAAAAAATGGATTCTAGATTTTGAACTTGATCCAAATATTTGGATCTAGATTTAAATCTCAATCAAAATATTTGGATATGGATTTTAAAAAATTCAATCTAGTTCTACTGAAAAATGGATTTGGATCGAAAATCTAATCTAATTATTTGGATCTAAAATGGATGTGGATTGAATTATTAAAAATCCAATCTATGATCACCTTATCACTCACCATTTTTTCAATTTGTTCTTTTTGGTAATGAGGACATTTATATGGGCCACGAATTATAGACATTGGCATCATATAAATAGAGAGATGGCAATATTTTTAAATTATTGTTAACTTTTTTGTTATAATTATTTTCTGCTTCTAATTAGATAGATTCACAATATGATATTTTTAAATACTAAAATATTGTTCAATAATATTTGAAATAATTTGAAAGTTTAATTTATTTGTTTGTCAAGTTATATACGTTGATATTTTAATCTTTAATTATCATCTTTATAATAATATTTCGATAATCATGTGAACATTTTGAATAAAAAATAAATCTAGTCAATTCACTTCTATTGTAATGCTATAGATATATAAAATAAATTGTAAAAAACAAAAAACATTTGTAAGTGAGTCAATGAGTCAACTTATCAATTCATAGTAAATCGAGTTAAGTTGCAAAATTTCTATTTAATCAAAAAGTGAATCAAATTAAACTAATTTTTTTAACTCAGCCATTCACCTTATAGTTCGGAGAAATCTTATTATTAATAAAAGCTTGAGACAGAGCGGTTCTTGCTTCAAAATTCTTGGGTGTGTTACACATCCATTATTTTACATATATATATATATATATATATATTACTTTGAACATCAAAATGATCATTTGATGACAGTTATTATAGAAAATTATTGAAGTCTTCCCTCAATCATTTAGACAATAAATTTTGTCATTCAAGTTGTGACTTGAAGTTTGTTCATAAAAATAAGGCTTAAATAATGATTTAGTCCTAGTTTTTGTTTGATTTTTTCAATGTGGTTCTACTTTTGTTTTTTTCTTCAATTTGGTTCTAATATTCGTCAATTTTATTCAATTTGGTCCTTTCTCTAACACCGTTAAAATAGTTAGCGGAATGTGAATAGTAACCACCAAGTTTCATTTTTTTTTTCTTTTAATTTTTTTTAAATGTACACGTGTCAAGCTCATATCATGTCATGTGTCATTTTGTGATTTTTTAATATTCTTTTAATTAAAAAAAATTCCACGTGTCAAGCCAATATCATGCCACGTGTCAAGGTCAATTTTTAATATTCAATTTGGTCCTAATATTCGCTATTTGTTTTCAATTTGGTCCTAATGTTTTTTTTAAAATTTAGCATTTTTTTTCCTCTCCAAACTGAGACAAAATTTAATTTATATATAAATGTTATATGGATATTCTTATTAAAATGTATATTTTTATTAAATATTTTTAATTTAGAATTATAGTTAGTTTAAAATTAAAACGAAAAAAGTAATAATACCATTAATTTAAAATTTTAAGAGGTTAAAAATATTTAATTTTAAACCAACTCTAATTATAAATTAAAAATATTTAATAAAAATATGCATTTTAATAAGAACATCCATATAACATTTATATACAAATTATATTTTGTCTCAATTTGGAGAGAAACAAAAATGTTAAATTTTTAAAAAAAAATTAGGACCAAATTGAAAACAAATAACGAATATTAGGACCAAATTGAAAACTGACTCTGACACGTGGCATGATATTGGTTTGACACATGATTTTTTTTTAAATAAAGAAATAAATTTTAAAAAGTTAAATTTAAAAAAAAATAAAAAAATTAAAAATCACAAAATGACATGTGGCATGATATGAGTTTGACACGTGTATATTTTTTTAAAAATTAAAAAATTAAAAAATCACAAAATGACATGTGTTAGTTACTGTTCACATTCCGTTAACTATTTTAATGATGTTAACAAAAATGACCAAATTAAATAAAATTGACGAATATTATGATCAAATTAAAAAAAAAGTAGGATCACGTTAAAAAAATCGAACAAAAATTAGAACCAAACCATTATTTAAGCTAAAAATGAAACAATTATCTATTTTTAAATACTCATTTCGTTCAAATGATGTGAAGTCTCTTGCGATGAGAGCTTGTGATTAGAAGAAGTTTGTAGCATGAATAATTAGTCTCATTGCTTTAAGTGCAAGGTTCAATGTTTGGGAGAGAATTTCAATATTTACTTTCTTTCTAATGAAATAATATAATTTAAGTGCTAGTTTTGTCACTTAAGAGATATATTTTCACTGAAACATATTACCCGAACTTAAGTGAGAATTTTTCTCCATTCAATTTAGTCTAGTTGTATTTCCAACCAATCTAGTTAGTTTTTTCCATCAATAAAAAACTAAAACCAGTATAAATTAAGCATTGGATCTAATATTTTGCGAAAAGATAATAATATTTTAATTTATTTTTAACCTATTACTTCAATTATTTTTTAATTATTTATTTTAATTTTTTTAATGATATAATACGATAATTTAAAAATAATTAAAAAAAAACAATTAAAATACATTATCCTTTATAAACACCGAAAAATAACAAGGAACAAATTAAATAGAAATGTAAATCTGGATAATACGAAATACATGTGCAGATGCGTAATTCATAACTTTATTCAAAAAAGAAATGCGACTACAGATGGACAAAGAAAAGAGAAAGTCTTATTCTGGCTTTGTCTGCCCATTAAAGGGGTAAACCAGGTGGGCCTATAGTATAGTATAGTATATCACACGATGCATAGTAAGCAAAGCAAAATGGGAGCAGAACTTCAAAGATGAAGAAAGAAGAAAAACGAAACCGAGACACTTCTTCTTCTTCGTCCAGTTGAAATTCAACAATTCAAAGCATCATCACGATGGCAGCACTTGTAGTTAACAGAAGACACCTCCATGACACGGCCACACGTGGGGTTGGGGCATGTGATGGTGGCTATGACACTTGAAGTTGAAGTGTAATCCTCGCATGGTTGAATGGCAGATATTTCTTTTTCCTTCGCATCGTAGTACTCCTTGAATGCAATGTCAAATCCTTCTCTCTCAAACACTTTCCCTTTCCAGTTTTGAAACTCCGCCACTGTCTGGTATACAGCCTGCCCATGACAAAGGTGCTTAATGTTATGCCCTTTGCTCAGAATGGCCCATCCTTGTGGGTCTCGTTTCAGGCAGAATAAGCACTTCACAATTTTTTGAATCTCGCAGTCCACAGCCTCTTGGTGTTTCTTGTTTTGCTTCTTCCTTTCCACGCCAATCCAGAAACTCGGAACACTGTTGTTGGGTTCACTCTTCCCCTTCCCCAGTTGATAGTACTCTATTATAATATCCGCACGCTGGATGCTCTCGTTCATTTTTATCCTTGACAGTTCGTGTGTGAAGTTTTGGATCCATGCACTGTTGCTACCTCCATAGATAAATATGTATCTGTTCTCCTTAACCTGATTCACATAGTAAACTTAATTACAACAAATGCTTCTTTAATCCCATTTTACTGACAAAATGAAAAATGTAGTGTACCTGCAGTCCAGGTGTTGCTTTTAAGATTAAATCCCAAAGCCACTTCCATTTTAGAGTGAGTTCTTCACCATCAATTTTTCTGAAAGGGAAGGCCTCTATCCCCCATTCAAAGATCACTTCCAGGGCGTTTTCATTCATAATGGCACCTCTCGGGCTCAACAACGGTGCAATTGGCTGGATCTCAAAATTCAACCTTTCTCTATCTTTTATTATCTTCAACCCTGGTAACTCATTGAAGTATTCCACCGCGTAAAATTTGATGCCACTCTTCAAAGCTTTGAAGTGTTCCCTACTTCCCTCGTTCCACTCCTCCACAATGGGGATCCACAAAATCTTAAAATCTTCTTTCTTGAAACCTTTCGCTTCTTTTGGATCCTCTTGCAGTCTGTCGTACATTGAATTCAAAAGCGAAATCTCATCTTCAACGCTGTCTAAACCCGATATGAAGAGCAACACGTGTTTCAGCCTGAACACTTCAATGCCCTGTTTGTGGCATAAAAAAATAAAAAACACAACATAAATCACTCAACTAGGTCTCTCTCCATCCATAATTAGATTGCAACAAAACCCAGTTAATACTTTTATTGCAGCAAAAGTAACGAACTAACCTTTGTAACTAGGTTGCTCCCTTGAAATATCTTGGGATTCTCCGGCCCCTTTTGTTGAGGGTAGATCAGAGCCTTCAAAAAGTCTACAATATCTTTAGGCCTGTCATAGATGTTCCTGATGATAACGTAATCTCGTACATTGCCTGAACAAATAAAGACAAACTCTTATCTATACCGTTATAACAACCTTAATCAGTCTCCAAACTCCAAGGGATTTAAAGAACCGGAAACAAATAATTTATCAACCTATTTGCACACTGCAATTTCCAAGATGTGTTGTCAATTTTTCAACAGCAGCGGAAAGCCTGAATCTGTATTCTGATAACTTATAGCTCCTGATAAAAACAAACAATATAAGTTATATAATAAGATCAATGTTTTTCAGTTCGAGTCTCGAGTTAAAAACTTGGATATGAGATGAAAAGATGAAAACTTACGATACACCGACAAGGTTGCCTGTGGAAGAAACAGTGGCAGCAATTGTCCAGTATACAACAACAAGGATGGCTTGAAAGGCTTCTGTCAAGTCAGGTACGTCTTCTGGATCATAACCATCAGCAGCATACCTTGCCCACTCTTTGATTTGCTGAAACACTGTTACTGTGTACGAGACAAGTTCGGCAACAGCAGACACATTCCTGCTCTGAACTTGATTCAGCTGTCTCAACGAGTTTACAAGCACATCGTTTGTTTGAAACTGAGAAAGGTGCACGAAACTCCCGTACTCCAAAGACAGAGCAGCTATTGCTATCAGCGCTTTCGCATCCCAGGAGTAACATTTCAGATGTTGAAGTATCCACATTGTTGTCTGGTGTACGCAGTGCGCAGCAGCACGTGTGGATATCATCTGTGTCACCGCTTGTATGTAAGTGTCAAATTAAATGCTAACCACACCTATTAGATTTAGATGATCCAACATAACATATGCATAGAAGTTAACCTGGCAAGAAATCAGCTTCAGTGTAACGAATTCTGGTTTTAAACTGCTTGCGGAAATCAGAGATTGACTCTGTAAAACAATTAGAAATTTGAAAGTTAGCTGCTTCATCTATATTACTATTTTGTACAACTTCCTACAGTGCATTATGTTCTAAAAAAACATAAGGGACATTAAATTAAAAGATTTGTAATAATCAATCAACGACGCTATTTGTATTATCGAAAAAACTGAACATGATGAACGTTAGAAATAAAAAATGGTCGACAAAATGGATGGGAATTACCCGAAGGACAATGTTGGAGACAAGGTTGTAAAGATTGTCTGTGTCGCAAATTTCATCGTCATTGAGGTGGGCTAGATAAACAATGTCGAGGATCTGATCGTCAGTAAGATCAAATGGATTGGGCAAAGAGGCACGATGTTGGATGGAAGCCGTGCCGCTTTGAGGAATCAAAGCGGTAGTTGAAGTTCCATTAGACAATGCCATGGTGATTCAATGTGAGAGTAGTATCCTCTTGTGTTGGTTTGTATTTGAAAGCAAATTATGCTTTGCCCTGGCATTGGTGGTGATGATGCTCAACTTATATATAAGGTGGAGTGCGTGTGAGTTTAAACTTAGCACAGTTGCTTAAGCACAGAGATATCTCAACTCAAGAAAAGAAAAGAAAAGGGACAGAAACAGAGACAGAGAGACAGAATAATATGTAAAGTAGCTTATGATACGGTGGTTTCTAAACGTGAAGCATGCTGCAGCAATGTGAAGTTCACAACATGTCCCTGCAGCTTTCTGAAGCTATCTCGATTAAAAGTGAGATCACAAGACTAAGGATATAATTGGGATTTTGTAGAAACCGCAGGGAATTTATTTATTTTTCTTGTGTCTCAAGTTAATACGGCCAAACTTTTGCTTTTGGGAAAGATACACGATGATATGCCAAAAAAGAAAAGTGTTATATATTTCCAGCTATGATAAGATGTTATGTCCATTTTATATTGTTGCTTACTTCCGATAAAAAAAAAAAAAAGTACGTATTCAAGAATGTATAAGGTGTTTATGTGACATTCTTATTAGTTCACATGTGATTTTTACAGGGAACAATGTTGTTTGATTTATACTCGTCATTTTAAAAATTTTATAACACTTTTCATAGCAAACTATAGATTACAAATTTATTATTTCGCTATATGTTTCTTTTTGTGATAGCTATTATCATTCTCATCATAAACAAAAATGGTGAAAAAAATATTGATACATAGTTATGTTTTTTTTACAGGAATCAGCATATAACTATTAGAAAAATATAAATTGGAAAAGAATATAAAATATTAGGTTGGATAGGAAAATTCTAAAATATAGTTTAAAAATATAAATATATTTTTTAATTATTTTTACAATTATTTTATCAGAAGTATAACTTTATTTCTGTAACATCAATTATATGGCATCAATTATTGCAAAATTTAATGTTATACATCTTTAAAATGAAACTCCAAATAAAATAAATTAATTATGTGATGAAATATTAAAGTAATTGTATTTATTATAATCAAATCATTACAAGAAATAAATTTTAGTTATAAAAAATAATTAGTTATTATAAAGACTAATTTAAACACTAATTTATAAATTAAAAATTATTGATAACTAAAATAATTTTTAAAAATTATAATTGATATCTAAATTAGTAACTAAAATAATTTTTATTATAAATAAGTTACTTAGATTAACTACTAAGGTTTTAATTACAAAATTAATCGATCTTTAACTAAGAATTTGAATATTTTTAATCACTAAATTATTATTTAAAAGTTTTCTTGTACTTCGGTAATATGAAATAATAATGAAAATTCTATTTATTAAGTGGATCTATATCCTCTTTTATTCTTAACAACAAAATATCATAGGTTTTAAAGAATAACATGGTCACAAAGTCTAATACAATAATATCATGCGTTGCAAAGAATAACATAGTTAAAAGTCTAATAACTAATTAGGTTCGTTAAAAAAATCCTTTTTAAATTATTAGTTTATATATTAATTTCTTATGGTGAATTTTTATTGGATGTTATATTGTTAGTTAGTTCAAACTCCTATTGATCTAACAAGGGACCGAGTATTGGGGTTGATATGCTAATTATTTATATTTCATTTAATAAAATTACCTAGAATCTTAGCCCAAAAAAAGAAATAAGCTACTTACGACGAGAGTACAGAAAAAACTAGTCGAAGTCCATAAAATGTATTGAGCTACTTTTAACTAGAACATATCTAAAACTTTGACAAGTTTAAATATTGAAGATTAAATTTAATTTAAATTATAGACATATTTTATATGTAGGATTTAAAATAATTTTATGTATTTTTCAGATGTATAACTAAGTGAATTTCATTTATCTCTCGACAATTTTTTCTTTTATAAATTCAATTAGAAAATTGAGGAAGACGATATTCTTTTGAGTGTATTTTTTTATTTATTTAAAAGAAATCAAATTAGGTTTTAATCTGACAAATTGTTTTTCTTAATTCCTTCAATGAATTTAAAATTACTTTTTTTGGCGTATCTTCTGACGGTTTCTAATGTCATTCAATTTTAGTCATTACTACTTTGAAAATTAAAAAAAAAATAAAAATTAGAGACATGGAAATAAGACCAAAAAAATTACTGAAAAAAATTCAATTAAAAATTTAGAAAAAGGAAATGCTTTTATCCAACCTAGCTATCTACCTAACAGAACTTTTGGATCAATTGGTTACCAAGAATATTAGTAGAAAGCATAGCAGGGGTAAAAAAGTAAAGGTACCAATGGTCCCATACAAAATAGAAGCATAGACAAAGAGAATGCTTTGCCAAAAACAATAACGGTTACAGACATGAGAGTTGGAAATAAAAGCTTAAACGTTACATGCAAGATTTATTTTTGTTTCTTTCTCATCAACTTTCTCTCTCTTTGTTATAAGTCGGTCAAACATTAATATTTCTATAACAAGTTTTTCTTTAACGTTATTCAGTGTTCTTTAAGTTTGTTTCTTGCTTTTCTACTTTGTTTCTTTCGTATATTCTGTGTAGTTGTTAATCTTTGTGAAAAATATACATCACATTACCAAACATATAATAGGACTAACTTGCTATATTGTAATGTCACAAAGTTAAAGAGTACTCAATGGCTAGAATTGTGAGAGATTCGTAGCCAATGTGAAATCATAATCATCTTATTAAAGCATGTTGAAATGATTTGGTAAATGGATCTTGAGTTGCTTCTTGAAGAAAAAGCTATACCATGCTGTCGGTATCCTCTAATTTCACTTTCTTTATGTATAAATTTGGTAAGTTTGATTTTGAGTATGTACAAATTTTGAGTCAGTAATCCAAAAATAATCATATAAACATGAAGTTATTGTCTAATTTTATATTCAATTAATAATAATGTTTTATAATGTTTCCTCTTTTTTTCAAAATTTCAATAACTGATTTTTTTTTTAATTTCTTTACTTTTATGTGGAGATTCAAAATTATTTTTTTTATCTGTTTGTTAGTGTTATACCAATAAAAAAATGTTTTTCTTCTTTGTAACTACTTCTTTTGTATAAGACGTGTCACTAATTTTTTATTATGCAGTTTACTTACAAGTAAATTGCTTTATATAGCTATTTCCTTTGGTAGAGAATTTTTGTGACGGATATGGATTTAATTATAGACGATATTTGATTTTTTTTAATTGGTACCAGAATAATAGACAAATAAATATCCTTTTGTCTTATTTTCATACATGTTTTAATATCTATTATTCACTCGTTTAAATTTATTGAAATATTCATATTTTTATTAAATAATCGAGAAAATTTATTTTATTAAAATTCATATTTTTATTAAATAATTGAGAAAATTTATTTTATTAAGTATATATTTTTTTATTATTTTTTAACTGTTTGACTTGTTTTATATCTACCAAATTCATCTACACAGTATTTTTTTTCCTTATCACAACTTAATTACACTTTTTTTTCTGTATGTTCAAATTATATATTATTAATTCAAATAATCAAATAGATTTTAGGTCTCATATTTATTTATTTTTACTTCTTCTTAATATTTAATTTATTGAATATTATTTTGAATTAGGTAATCATATATTAGATAATATAAAAATTTATCTTTTTTATTTTTTTATCCTTTTGTTTCATTTAAGAAACCTTTCGCTAAAACAATTTATATTATTTTTCAATGATTTAACTAATTTGATATTTGAATTTTTTTTCTAAGATATTTTTCATTTTATTATACTTTTAATTATACATTTACTTGTTTCTGCGATTTCGCTTAGTGATATATATTTATTAAACATATATTACAGTGTAAAATACATTTTTTTATAAATTTTTTTATAATCATTTTTTCTCTAACTTATGATATATTTTTACTATTGCGGTATATAAAGAGATTTGATTGACTATAATTTAATATTCTAACATTATTGTGATAAAGATTGTTTTCACCATTTAACATAGATTCAAGTTAAAAAAAATGAGAATATATGTTTAATTTTGAATTATTATTAATTTAATATATATTTTTGTGTGATTTTTAAACATGTCAAAGTGAGTTAACTAGACTCACACGGGTTGGTTCACCACGAGTCAAGTTAAAAATGAGTGAATCTAACCCGATTCACTTTATGGTGAGTCAGAAATTTTGCAATCCGTCTCAACCCACAACAAGTTGGTGGGTTAAGTGGGTTGACTCACCAACCTACACAATTTTTTTTATTTATTAATTTTTAAGTATTCAAATATTTAAATAAGTTTTTAAGCAACACATGAGATGACAATCACAGTAAAATCAAGAACCAACATCTTCATCATGTTCACCACCAATATATGATGAATTTTTTTTCAAGAAAGTATCCATGTAGTCCAAGAAAACATGACTAATATTACACATTTTCTGTCATGCTATTCAACAAAATATAAATGAAAAAATTACATATTTTTGTCATGCTAATTTAGAAAATTTTGTTTAAAAGACAGTGCTTAGTAATTTACTATAAAAATTATAATTAAAGATTAAAGTATCAATATATAACTTAACAATCAAATTAATTAAACATTAAAACTATTAAAATATTATTGAGCAATATTATAGTATTTAAAAATATGAAATTGTGAACCTATATAATTTGGAGTAGTAAATAATTATAAAAAATATATAAAAAATTATAAAAAAAAGTTTGTGCTTTAAGTGGGTCAACTCACCTTCAACCTAGCTCGAACCCATTTAACTCGTGGGTTAAGTAAGCTAAGTTGAGTTCAACTTACTTTTAAAAAAATTGAATTTTTTTCAATCCAACCCGACTCTAACCCATGGTGAGTCAGGTTGACATATAGGTTAGAACCCATTTTGACATCTCTGATTTAACTATAATACTTACTAGTATATAAAAAAAAATCTCACTAGAATTGAGAGAAAAGAAACAAAGAGACGTTTAAAATATTTTTATCGTGTCTTTTTTATAATTTATTTTGATTTTGATGAGATTTTATTTATGTATAATTGTGTGATATTATACATTACTCTTTTGCATTTATCTAATTATTATTGTATTTGAAATTTATATTATTATAATTGATTTTTAAATATTTTATATTAAGTAAATGAGAATATGTCTTTTTGATATTGGTTATTTTATAATATTATTTTTATTATAATTTTGTTTTTTTTTTTAAATTAATTATTTGATATTGAAACAATAATTACAAGTATATATTTGTTTCCCACTAAAATTGAAGATAATAAATAAATTTTATATCATTAAATATGGGATGATATATATATATTGAAAACGTAATGAAACTTGTTTTTGCTTTTTCCGGTCCTAGAGCTATAATTTGAACTCCTAACTTATGGGCTGATCCTGAACCACTTTAGAAATAAGTTTTATTTTTTTTCCCACTCAACTGGGACTTTTCTAAAGCCCTGTGTGAATTGAGTTGGAATAAAATGACTAGGGTGGGCTGAGCCCATAAAACTAATTGGCGTAAATTATTTGTTCCTTTGCCTCTGTGAACTATTGGAATTTTTAGTGGCATGTTTATTTGCTCCAAGCACTTGCAAATTAAGCAACTTACACACCTTCCATCTTTATTTAAACACCAACGTGGATTATCTTTTGTTTCCATTTGCACCCACATTTTGAGGTGCTGCGCCTCTTCCAAAAATGACAGAATCATAGTACTTCTTATTAAATTGCAGGAACTTTATTTTCATCATTTTACAACGTGTTACATTAATCTTCAAAGGTATGTGTAACTGTGTGCTTTACACGTTAATATATATATACAACGCCGTTAGTCAATGTGCCACGTGTTAGTCTGTGGTTTTTTTTTATTTTTTTAATTTTTTGAACTTTTTTTTTAAATTTAAAAAAATTTAAAAATGCCACGTGTCAGGTCTCTGAGTGTGACACGTGACATTGTCAGTGCCACGTGACATTGTAATGTCACGTGTCAGTGTCACTATCAGATACCATTGTGTTGATTTTGATTTAGTCCTTATATATGTCTTTTTGTTTCAATTTGGTACCCACTTATGTATATCTGATTCAATTTTGTCCCAATTTTTTTAATAAGTAAAATATATTTGTAATTCATTTTTTTAAGATTAAAACTAATTAAGTATAAATATTATTTGTATAAAATGTTTTACTAATATTTTTTATTAAAAATGACTTTTTAACATATTACTTTATTAATTATTGTTTTTATTAAGTACTCATGTTTTGTTAATTATTATTTTTTTAACCCAAAATAGAACAATATTGTCTCTTACTAATTTTAAACCAAAATTTCTATTTGTTTGAATGTTATACTAATTTTTTATTTATTAAAAATGACTTAATAAAATGACTTTTACCACTAAATTTTAATGTAAATATCAAATACTTAATTTTTGTAAAAATTTTATGTTTAATTACTTTTAATTTTATAAAAAATGGATTTTGATTATTAAAAAAAAAATAGGTCAAGATTGAATCAGATATACATAAGTGGGTACCAAATTGAAACAAAAGGACATATATGAGGACTAAATCGAAATCAACACAATGACATATGATAATGACACTGGCACGTGGCATTGCAATGCCACGTGGCACTAACAATGCCACGTGTCACATACATAGACCTGACACATGGCATTTTTTTTTTCAAAAAATACAAAAAAAAAATCAAAAACTGACACGTGGCACGTTGACTAATGACGTTAGTCAACTCCGTCTGAAAGGGACCTAATTGAAGCACTTTTTCAAAAGTTGAGATGCAATTGACACTTTTTTAAAAGCGGGTACCAGATTGACACATTTGTACCAAAGTGGGTACCATCCGAGTAATTAAACATTTATATAACTATTTCATGTTATTGTACACTAAGTACAAATTCTTTGTATACAATTTGTTTCAAACAACATAAATATATATATGAACTTTAAACAATATTTATGTTTTTTTTTCTTTTAAATTATTATTATTAATTATAAATCCTCACCATATTTATATTCATGGACATATATAATTTATGTGAGAATCCCAAATTGTAACTCATTATCTCTCATAAAGTCCCTTCTTCTTCTCTCTAGTCCTATTTTCTCTCTCAAGAAAAATCTTTTTTTCCTACTATAAAATTATGATTCAATTGTAGTCCTTTTTGAAGATTTACTACTCTAGAGTGATATGTAAAAAGAGCTCTAACAAAAGCCCCATTCAATTTCTCTTGACGATGAGTTCAAAATTTTGCGCATTCTTTACATGTAACGATCTATTTTCTCTTACATCCAAGCTTCCTTTTACTTTGCATGTTGCTTTCATTCGTAATTTTCTTTGGTTAAGACCCTAATGTTGTGTCTTGATCGTCATTCGGGCCTTTTGTTGTGTAGATGAAGTGTTTTAATGTGTGGAGCTGTTTAGCTAGAAACCATCAATGCTAGGTCAAGACTATAAGGTAAAGGAAGTTATTTTCTTTGCAAATTTAATGCTTTACTGTTGAAGTATAAAATAGAGCTTGATTTTGGTGTGTGAATGTTGATAAAGCTTACAAAATCTTCCAAGAGAAACGAAATTATAATTAATGAATGATGTTTGCAGTGGTGATGATTTTCTTTTTGTGTGAAGAAAGTTAAGATTGTTGTAAGAGAAAAAGAATTTGATTTGTGATTTGTAATTATTAAGTGTGAGTGAAATTAGTGGATGAGATGTTGCTATTATAAAATTTGTAGAACTAATGTTGGAAAAGTTGTTATAATAGAAATTTTGGGAAAGGAATATGACTTTTGTAAATTGTATGATTCAATGGTTCTTGTGGGTCTCTTTGCTTGAATGACTTTGATATAGTAAGGTAAATTTACTTGTGACATTTATCTTGTATAAAAGAAGGAGTTGCATATTTTTAAATAGTTTTTCTTGTATACTTCTTGTGTGATTATGAATTACCATATGTTTGACAATGCATGTACGTGTATAAATTTTTTTAGTGTTGTTGGGTTGTCAATTTAGTTATTTCCAATGGAAAATGCTAATATAGGATGAGTCCAAATATATTGAAGTAGACTTGTGATATGAAACTATCCTACCTCTACTAATATCTGACTCATATGATAATCAGATGGTGAGAGTTCAAAGAAACTTCAACGGTATAATATTGAAATAGATTATTTAAATTTGGATTATTTAATAATCAAAACTTACATTATAGATGTTGCATAAGTGTAGTTATATAATTAATTATATTTAATTATATAAGATTAAAATTATTCATGCATAAGTCATAAATGATTATGTTTTTAGTATAATTGATTATGTAGACTATTTTTTATAAGATGTAAGTTTAAAAAAAAATCACATTTGTGTAATGCATATTTAAATTTACAAAAAAAGGGTACAAGAGTAATTTAAATTTTGTAAATAAATACTTACACCTTTTTCTTCATTCTAACCAAATCAATTATATGCATTTAAAAACATTTGTACTTTATTTATACTAATTCAAATTATTATACCTTTACTTTTCTTGTTGTTTTCTTTTTCTTTTTTCACTCTCCCACTTTTATTTATCACTTTGATAAAAAAAAATAGCTTATGTTCGGATCAATTTTGGAAATATTCGGATATCTGTTTTTCAGACACATGTTTTGTTAATGCATTTTCACAATTTAGAACTAAGATGTCTACTTCAAGTTTTGAAATGTTATTAAATATGATAAATATGATTGAGAAAAACATGTAATTTATTTATTTTTGTGGAGAGCTGATGATGAGTGATTCCATTATAGTTATGCCTTTTCATCCGTTCAAAGCTTCTTAAAAAATAAATAAATTAATTAACCATTTTATTTTACTTCGTATTTCTTTTTTAATTTCACCAATTCAAAAATAATATTTTAATTTCTTCTTTACTTTATTTTTATCTTCTTTGTTTATTTTTTTAATTGTATCGTTTATCAAGAAAATGTTAGATGATCTTGTAACTTTTCATTCTTCTCAAATATATATTTTTAAAAATTTTAAATTAATTGAAAATTTTAAAATTATTTTTTGAAATATGTATTGTCTTCTATTTTTAACATATTAAATTTAAAATTATATCTTTTTTACCGTTTTAAATCATGTTAAAAAATAATAAATAACTTTTTTATTTAATTTAAATTAAATTATAATTACTTTAGTTTATGCACAAAAGTGAGAACATCCTATCAAATTATAAATTCACATGAACAAAATACAAAGTTAAAACGTTACGGTTTAAAAATAAAAATAATTATTAATTATAAAAATAATACAGTTTAACTTAAATAATAAAATGTATTAATATATAAATAAAATTGTATAACTAAACAATTATATATATATATATATATATATATATATATATATATATATATATATATATATATAGGTGAAAATAGTAATTTTTAGATGGTGTGTCAAGTATAAAGTTTGACCTTTGACTGGCTGTGGTAGAAATTGGGCATAAAAGAGGGACTTAGTAATTTGGGTGCAAATAGGGATTTGAAATTTTCATGTTTCTTTAACAAAAACAACCATCTTCATCCCGCTTCAATTCTCCTTCCTCCTCTCCTACTCCCAAACTTACAACACCTTTGTCTCTTACAAGCTAAGAGATAGTGCAGAGTATCAAACGAGAGTTTTTGTCTTGGGTAAGTTCCTTCTTCACCATTCTTTCTTAAATCTCTATCTCTTCCTCTATGGAGTCATGCATGGCTTGAGATTTGTTGGGTGTAGAGAGTTTTTGAGTGTGAGTTTAGTTATGGGGTGTTTTATGGCTAGGATCTGAATCTTTGAGGTGATTAATTAGTTTAATGGTGTTTTGCTTCATCCTCTTAAATTTTTGCTATCTTCAAAATATAGGAAAACCTAAGTTGTGGGAAATTAGGTTTGTTTTAAATTTTTTGGAGTAGCTAGGAATTTAGGAAGAGTTTTGGTATTTGTTGGGTCTTTTAATTTAAATATGTGGGTGCAAAAACATTAAGGGTTAAACCCTTCGATGACAAGGGTTTTTGGGAAGTCATCTCTTGTAAATGGTTGTGGTTAGAAAGAAGAAGAAAAGGCAAATAAACACTCAAGTCTGTTGTCGTCTCAACTTTCAACTTTGCAGATGCAAATTGTTGTAGTTAGCAATAAAACTGAGACATGTCACAATTCAACTGTATTCTTGATAGTGTGTGTCATGTAGACAGCATATTTTGTTTTAGTAAGCCATCATTTTGATCTTCGAAATATTATTCTCTCTGATCAAATATTCCTTAAAAATAACATTAGTTATAGCAGTAGTAGAATCGTGCTAAGTATTTCTTTAGTTATTGGAAAATCTCTTAGATTAGTCCTGAACTTCACTGAATTACATCAAGGATGTGTTTTTGTGCACTAAGAGAGCTTCCAGCAACACTGCATATGGTAATTATTTGGATCCCAGTTCACTTCTCCTCGAGTCACTGTATCCTCATTATTGAAGCTGTAGTTGTGGTTACAAGTTAACAGCTCTGATAATATATATTTAAAGCAGATAAAATCTGGTTATGTACCTTACTGGATAAAATTTGTATGAAAATTATAAAATGTTGTGTCTAGCAACATATTATGAAGTGAGTAAGAATATGTGTCTGTATTTGAGAAGTTGTAAACTGGAAAAGTTATATGTTGATCTATGTATGAATGATTGTTAGTGTCACAACCCTGATTTCCTAGTACAGAGTGACTTTGGTGACATTAACACTGGTCTCGGAAGATCAAATTTTAGTACCCATCAACTTAATTGTTACAATGTACTGCTAACTTAAGTTGAAAAATACTTGTGCTTTTGAAATTTGAATGAGGTACTAATTTTTTTTTTATTCGATGACAGAAGAACTAGGAAGAAATAAACAATGTTTCTCAAAGTTCAGCTGTCTTGGAATGTCATCATTGCTCCAGAAAATCTGCAACAACAGGGTCTGATGCTTCAGAGGGCAATCATCATCCGCCTGCTGGGTGACTTTGCTATGAAGAAAGCAACCAAAGATCTGGGATACTTTCTTGCTGTGACCACGCTGGAGAAAATAGGGGAAGGAAAGGTCAGACAGCATACTGGGGATGTGCTCTTCCCTGTTGTTTTTAATGCCATTACCTTCAAGATCTTTAGGGGAGAGATATTGGAGGGTGTTGTCCACAAGGTTCTAAAGCATGGAGTTTTCATGAGATGTGGTCCAATTGAGAATGTCTATCTCTCGCATTTGAAGATGCCTGATTACGAATATGTTCCTGGTGAAAACGCATGCTTCATGAATGACAAATTGTCAAAAATTGGAAAAGATGTCACAGTCCGCTTTTCAGTGATAGGCACTAAGTGGATGGAAGCTGATAGGGAATTTCAAGCATTGGTCAGTTTGGAAGGAGATTATCTGGGACCAGTCTCGACTTCCGATATTTAGCTATATTTTCTTTTAGGTGATGTTGTTAACTGTTGTTATCTTTTTGAGACCAAACTCATTTTGTTGTGGGTCTTACTCTTTTCAGCTTCCTGGTAGAAATTCTGGAACCTATTAACCAAATTAATGATTTGGAGATTAGTTTGTGAATAGCATAGCTTTTGGATAATGTTTGTTTCTTTTTGTTGCATAATATCCTTTTGATAAAGCGCTAAATTTCTTTAGCTTTTATTCCTAGACCAAAGAACTTTATTACGATTGTTCTGCAATAGATGATTTTTTTTTTTATGTAGTGAAGTTCAGGTTCCATTAGCATATTGATTAAAATATGTATAAAACTAAATTAGTGGAATCAGTTCTTGTAATTAACTATAGTTGTGTATATGGCTTGTATAGTGCATAAACCAGTGAAATCCATGTATTGTATGCACTTTCTCTGAGACTAATAAGTAGCAAATTGAATTTTGAACTTTTTAGTGGGTAATAGGAAGCTTAGGAGGATTTGAATTTTGAACTTGATTAAGTGGTTGATAGGGAGCTTAGGAGGGTTGCATAGTACAAATTGCAAACTGTAAACCATTATGTTTATGTTTAAGCTTATGAATTATGATACAAGAGAAGAATTAGCCTTTTTCTTGTTGCTTGCTGTTATATTTATCTGCTTTTACTGCTGAATTATGGATACCCTTTATCTCAATTTTGAAAGACAAAAAATGTCACCAAACAGCATTCCAGCAGATTAGATAATGGTGATAGAGGTAGGTATGTGAAAAATTCCAGGGATGACAATCATCTAAGAGACCACGAATTACCCGGTTTAATGATTAAATTGTTTAGAGTGTAATGTAATTTAATAATAAATTGTCAAAGACAACAGTACATATGTAGTTGTTGACACTTGTATGTTAAATATGAATCACCAACTTAGTTTAATAGCAACATTTGTTATTTTGTGTTATTATTATTTAATAATTTTAAAACTGAAATAATTCTTTTAATAAAAATATTGATTAATTATTTATTTATTTTTATAGTATTTATATTTTAAGTCTTAAATAATATAATAATATTTACTTAAAATTAATTATTTATTTGATTTCATTAAGTTTTTTAATTTAATAAGTAAATATTAATTTATTTCAAATAGATCAAAGGTGTGTACAAGTTCAGCACAAAGTTAATTATATATTAATAAATTAATGCATTAATTAAGGTACGCATTAATATTCTTCAATATTGAAATAACATAAAATATATTATTTTTATGAATTTGTGGGTAAAGAAGTTTTTAAACAAATTAAAATAAATAAATATTTGTGAAATAGAATGACGTTATATTTATGAATTTCTTTATAAAGATGTTATTATGTAAATTAATTAAATAAATTTATAAAATAGAATAACTTGAGGATAAATTTTAAAAACTACAATTTTACTTTGATGAAAAAATAAGTATAATTAGTACTTTTTATAATCGAGCATATTAAACTCAAATAGTGAATAATAAAAAATAAAGTGAGGAAGAACTGAAGTTCAATTGGGAACAACTAATTTAGTAATTTTTAGTCGAGCTCATGCATTAAGGATAAATAATAATAAAAAAGAAAAGGCACAGGTGAAAGAAATAAAGAAAGTATCACCAAACATAAGAAGAAACAACGTTTATAATTTTAGATTAACAGGAGAATTACTTATTTTCTTTTATTTGAATTTTAAATTTTAACTTTTTTTCCTGTTCAAATTGTAAACTTTTAAAAGACTAAGATTATATTTTCATTTCATTCTAGATACACATTTGAGTTTGCTGGTAGGTATAGTTGGAGTGGTACATATGATTAGGTAATAACTCTTAGTTCTTCTTCTAATGAATTTTTTCATGATATTGAAAGAGGGTTTAAAACAGTAAAGTATTTCTATAATATTTTTGAAAATTAAAGAATTATATTTTACTTTAATCTTAACTTGGATTATAAACCACTCAGTGCAACACTTATCTTAAAACATTCGTAAGTGAGACTAATTTCTTAAGTTAATTTATAAGTTTTTTTTCTCTTTATTTTTCTTCTTTATCAATTTATATTGTTTTTTTTTTCTTTTTTCATGTTTGATTCATTTTCTAATTACATGTATATATTACTATTCTTAAAAGTAAAATTCACACTTTAATAACTTTATAAATTAATTTCACATTCGGTAAAGTTTCTAAAAAATCTACTTATATACTTGTTACTGTGCTCAAATTTCAAATTCATATTCTTATTTCATGTATATGATCCTTATAGGTTAAAGCCGCATCTTGTTGTAAATACTTCTTAATTTCATATTGTTTAATCTTTAACTCAACAAGTTAAAAACATATTCAAATTATTTTTGTTAATAAAACCCTAAAACATTACTCTTACTTCCATTCTACTTTCAAGAATTATTAAAATAAATAATACAATATTTTATTTTACCATTAAATGCTTTAAATTGATTCTAGAACATGTATAAATATGAAACTTCAATAAATTAAATTATCATTAAATATTTTCTATTTTTCTTGATTCGAGTTAATGAATATCTAATAATCATTTTTTAGTCCGAAGTATATATATATATATATATATATATATATATATATATATATATATATATATTATATTCATTCAACTAGTAACTAGTATTCTGAAGTGTCAGGTTTCTAGAATTAAAGTATATAAAAATAATTTTATATTAACAAATATTTATTTACTTTTAAAATTTTCTTATTAACATTTTAAAGTAATATTATAAATTAAAATATTTCATTTGAGATACATCAATTATTATATTCATATATTTATTATTTATAATATTTATTGAATAAATATTCTTGGACATCAGTGAAAATACAGCACCGCCTGTGTGTTCTAAATTTTAAAAAAGATTTGAATTAAGATAAATAAAAAGTACATAATTAATTTTTAAAATACTTATTAAATATAAAATAAAAAAAGATAAAAAAGATAAAAAAAAGATGTTTTCAAAATAAAGATAGAAGAAATTTTTAAAATAATAATTAATAACAAATAATTTTTAAAATAAAAATTAAGAGTAAAATTAGAATAAAAAAAAAATATATATATATAAAAAAGAACATCTCTTTATTATAGATATATTAATTTATTTAAATCATTATCTATATTATTATTATTATTATTATTATTATTATTATTTTATTCATAATTAAGAATAAAACACATTAAAATTATAAAAGGTTCATCATACTTATGGAAGGATTTTTTCATTTCTTGAACATATCTATCCTACTTCCTATTTGACATTGTTTGTAGTCTCTGATGCAGCAAAATGGATTCCATTCCTGTTCCCAGTCCTAAACCTAAACAAATGTTTTGCCTGAAATGGCCATGGAATGAAGCAAACCCTAACTCTAGCCCTAGTCCCTGCAAGTTCGAGGGTCCTTGGCCATTGAAGTCTCTCCAAAACCTTGGTATAATTGCTTTCAACTTTGCCAACTCTGTTTCAGGTTGGAAGAAGAAAACGACTCTCACACAGTCAGAGGCAGAGCATAGAGCATTTGCTTCGGCTCTGGCAAGCGCCAAGGACGCGACTTTGGTGGAATTCTACTCACCCAAGTGCAGGCTCTGTAATTCCCTGCTCAAATTTGTTTCCGAAGTCGAAGCCAGGAACTCTCACTGGCTCAATATTGTCATGGCGGATGCTGAGAATCCCAATTGGCTACCTGAGGTATCTTCTTTTGCATAAAAGCGCCACCACATTAGTTTTGAGATTGTATATTATGAAATTCTTCCTTAATCTTTCACTTTGCAAAACATCGTTTATGGTTTGAGTGAATAACTTGAATGTGCTTTTATAGGTCATGAAAATGAAATAAACCTTTTCACAAACTAAAATGCGTATATAAACTAAACTTGTAAAAGTTTTCCATATTATTTATTCTAGAAGCTTGTTTGTTAATTTCTGTGTAATATAAACCGTTCTAAACTCTGAATTATGTTTTGCATAGTGAGGGACTGAGGTGACCAACCCTTGTAGTCTCAGATAATAGAGTAAAGGTATACTCTTAAGTATGAACAACATCTGAATGCGACTGACCTAAACCATATGTTGTTGATTGAATACTACTTTGAGAAATAAAAGCATTGTTCATTAAGTTTACATATTCAGTTTGAACATGTAGGTCATGTGGAATAACTATATTTTTCAATGTTCATCCCCTATAGAAAAATCCCATCAATTGGTAATTTTCATTGTTGTGCTCCAAAAGAACTAATGCATGATCTACTCGAAAACCTAAGGCGCCCAAATAAAAACTGGGTTAGCATGTGTTAGTTGCATTGCATCAGTTAGTTAGATAAGCTTAGAGATGATTGGATATAAAAAGAAATAAAAGGAAAAGATATCACTCTTAGATTTTGGAGTGGAAATTGGGAGAGAAACAGTGGTTTATATCATGAAGTTGTCTTTCATTTGTACCAATCAGATAGGTTTTTCATTGAAATAAAGATTGTTTTCTTATACCATTTTCTCAGTTCTTTTTTTAATGATTTCAGATCTGCCTTAATTCTTCAAATATTATCTTGAGAAACATCATTGGCTGGTGGAGAAATATAATTTAATAGTACCTTCAGGAAGTTCTGGTTGATTGTTACTGATTTCAGCAAACCTTTAGTAGTAAGAAAGAAAAAAAAAACTCTGTATTTGCTTAGTGGGTTTCAGAAGCAGAATGTTGTTTGGCTTGTGCTCGCCTTTGAGAATCCCCACGTGGGATCAAACTTGATCTCAGCAAAGGTTTATGTTCGGTTTCGTAAATTGCATAAACATTCTGTGTATATATTTCTTGGGCTTGGATAAATCCAACTGACATTTTTGCATACAAGAGTTCATGATGCTCTGAGTGTTATTGATTATCTTTGTTTCTGTTACCGGATTGTTGTAGAATAATAATGGTCACTTAGTATAACAGAAGAGACAGAAAAAATGAACAAGTAAATCTGCTGAACCGCGTTTGGTCAGACCTGACTAAGCCATTGGGTTGACGTTCTGTGACTCTTTCTCCTGCTCCAAGCCATGTTTTTTACCTCTGCAAGATGCAGACCTGTTTGTCAATTTTGTTTTCTTCAAATGTGATTGTCGCCAATATACCCCTTTGAAGAAGTATTGTATTGTTGACTCTTCATCTCTGTAACTTTATTCATTCTTACAGAATGACCTCTACATGCGATCAAACCATGCAAATTTTATTTGCACTTCTGCTGCTGCTTAAATTAGCCTTAACCCAGTATCTTGTCTTGGATTATGTACAGCATGCACTGATGCAGCTTCCATGTTTAGCCTTACCTTTCAACTGTAACAAGTGCTGCTTCCTTGGAGATCTCAATTATCACCATACACTAATAAAAATTGATGAATGGGCAATGCCCAAATTTATCCAAACAGAGACACCATCCTAGGATCACATTACAGCCTAAAATTTCAAAACCTTATTTTCTATATCCATTTTCATATATGTCTTCGGTGTATATAGTTTTTAATGAAATGTGATTCATTTCTGCCCTTGTGAAACTTGAGATGAATGGTTCTGGTTAGGAACATCAGTTTTTTGGAACAATCTGGAATTTAATTAACAAGAAAAATACATTTTCAATTGAGATACTTGAGGCGTTTATCATTTTCTTGATGGAAACAGTAGAATTTCAAGTTTAGGAGGCACTTGGAAGTTTTGTTTACATACCTCAGCTTGCTATTCGTAGAAATTAAGTTGAACTTGAAATCTATTTACTTGAATTTCCTTTGGAAATAATTCAAGCTCTCAATGCTATTGCATTACCTTCATTTTGGTGTTTTTGCTATCTTCTGATACCTAAAGGATAATGTTGTATATAAATAATAGAACATGCTATTTATTTGTTTAATATTAGGAGAATCCATTTTGTTTTTATTACTTTTTGCTGACTTGCTTTTGAATGTCCCTATTGCAGCTCCTTAATTATGATGTTAGCTATGTTCCTTGTTTTGTACTTCTTGACCACAATGGCAAGGCCCTGGCAAAGACCGGTGTCCCGAGTAGTCGTTTACACGTTATTGCAGGACTCTCTCATCTTCTCAAAATGAAGCGCCCTCAACCAAAATGAAAATGATGGATTATGAGTAAGTGCACGGAAACCCAGTTTTGTTGATGTAGATGTCTTCAATTGCATTTTATACGAACAGTTTTTATCCTTCTTCCTTCCCCATTTCCTAATGTCATTGTTTATTTCCTCTGTCCATGTTTCTGGCGCATAGTTTCACTGTTTTGTATGTGTGAATGGTGTGATTGGGTCTCCATGAATTGGCTTAAGGTGGACAAAATGGAGATAGGGAGTTTTGGGGTGGGAGGAGAAGCATCGGTGGGGGAGGAAGGAGAAGAAGCCTGTGAAAACTCAAAAGAAGGAAACGAATACTTTTCAGAATACCCGATCCAAATTTTTTGTTTTAATATATTTTAGAATGCATATACTTCTAAAACATATTTCTGGATTCAAAAATGTTTTTTAAAATGTGTATTTTAGAATATTCTTTTTTTTGAAATACATATTTTAAAATGTGTTTTCAAATTCAAAAAATAGTTTTTAGATTGTATAACTTAAAATATTTTTATTTTAAAATACATTTTAGATCATGTATATTGTACAGGATTAAGTCATCCCGAAATCGACCCAAATTACCTATTTGTCCGAATACATGTCGTTTTATTAATCCCACATAGTCCAATATGTATCTAATCATTCCTTCTTCTTTTTATCAGCAAAGAGTATAAATATATATATACAAAGTCATTGTAGGTGTGCTCAACCCCTATACATTGAATTTCTTAGATAATCTAAAAACATCCTAACGGATGTGTAAATCAAAAAATTAAAAGCAAACAAAGGTTCTTACATATTTAAAGTGCAACTAAAAAAAGTTACTACCTTAAGAATTTTCACTTATAAGTACTTATTTAAGTTGGTAGTCATTGGCCGTTCCTGGATTCATTCCCATCAGACCAATGTTAGATTCAAATTTGTTTATAAGTTATTTTGAGAGCTTTCTAATCAACAAAAAAACATGTGTAACATTTTGTTCTTTGACCCTATTACTCAAAACTAAACACTAAAGTGTCGTGCGTCCAGTAAAATACTACATCTTAGAAGACTTTTCCTGTGAAATTCAACTCTAAGTTTTGGTTAAACCATTTTCCTTCCTCTCCTTCATCACATACATCACATAAGTCTTTCCACCACCTTGATGTATAATGTTTTATATTATGTCTTTTTAGACCTCTCCAAGATCCATATTTTGATTTTAAGATATCCTTCCATAATCTTTCTTCCTCCATGTCTAGTCTCCACTTCCATTTGGCTAATAGAGCTTTATTAAACAAATGGATATCTTATCCAAGCAATCTTTCTATCCTCATGTTCTCAGCTCAAGAGAAAATTTCTTTGAAGGTTCTTAATAATCTTACAAACATCTATCGGTGCTTTATAAAAGGGAAAAATAGTAAAGGGGCAGGGCTGTGATGACTGATTTTATTAAACAAATTTGTCCTGCAAATGATAAGTATCTACCTTTCCATGTGGACAATTATAATTTTTGTAATCACTGGTTGCAAAAAAAAAAAATGCTTTGTTGAGTTTCCTCTTAGAACCATACCTAAATATTTGAATGGTACTTGCATTGTATTACAATGTAAAACGTGTAAGTATCTCGTTAAAGTATTTTTGTCTACACTTAAGGCTCCAATTTTTCTTTTATAAAAATTAACTTTTGTGTCATGAAGTCATCTCACACCACCTAAGTATACTTTTAACGACTAAGATGTTCTGACAGTTTGCTTCACATATAAATAAAGTATCATTTGCAAATTATAGGAGGTTAAACTTGACTTTATTTTCTTCTACATATATGTATGCCTATATACAAATTTTCTTTATAGCCTGGTTTACCATTCCAAATAGGCCCTATGCCATTATTAAGAACAAAAAGGGTGCAATAGGGTTCCCTTTTCTTAACCCTCTTGTTGGATTGAATTGTTTAGTTGGGCTACCATTTACTAGAACTAAAATCGTGGCAAATTTTAAACATTTCTTAATTCAACTTATCCATTGTCTACAAAATTCTAGTCTCTCCATCATGTAATAAAGAAACTCCCAACATACAGAATTATATGCTCTTTTGTAGTCTATGTTAACTACCAACCCACATTTCTTTTTTTATTTTGTCTTCAACTGTCTCATTAGTTAGCCATTAAGATGCTATCCAGTAACTCTTCTAGATATAAAAGTAGACTGTGACCTATCAATTATCTTAGGCAAGACCTTTTTCATTCTATTAGATAGGACTTTAGATATTTGTATGTGCATCGAAATAGGTTTGTATTCATCTAATGTGACCAGATTTTCCAGTTTAGGCACTAGATTAATAAAGGATGCATTGCAACCCCTATATATGTTGCCAAATTTGTAGAAATGTTCAACTGCGTGTAAGATATATTTGTTAATGATGTTCCAAAATTTCTTTATGAAGCTAAAGTTAAAACCATCTAGTTCTCGACTCTTATAACTTCCACACACACACACCCCCACAACCTCCTTAATTTCAATTGCATCAAAAGACTTAGTCAACCTATTATTATCCTCTACCGAAAGCTGTTGTTTCAATTCAATCAAACAACTCTAATTTTATTTTTCTCATCTCTCCCCTATTTAACTTTTATTCTTCTCTTCCACTTTCCACAAATCCAAATAATGGCTCATTGTTTTCTACGTATAACACTAGGTTGTCAAAATGAGTGTTATATAGAAGAGTCTAAAATCATATTAATTACACTGAAATATTACTTATGTGTATACAAATAAATTATATATTTATAAATATAAAACATTATATTTACAAATAACATTATAAAAATAGTTAATTTCTTGATAAACTGCATGCATCTGAAGAAAAATAGTTTAACAGCCAATTTTGTTCTCGCATCATATATTAACAACTCTATGTTGAACACGAAATACTAAATTAGAACATAAATTAAATTTTTCAATAAAAATTAATACAAACAACTATAAAATGGTTTTGCACAACAATAAGGTGGTAAACATATCATAGCGCTTAGTCTTAATAAAACCACGGCCCTTCTTTTTTTTTAATTTCTTATGATAACATTTTTAATGTTCTAACAAATTGAAATTTTTTAACAAGTTCATAAAATTAAGCAAAGAATTTGCGGAGTTAAATAATAAATTAATAATCTAACCTTTTCATCTTATACATACTTTGACATGTAAATGAATTCTTTAAATTTTAGCACATTCAAACATATACAACACTTATTATTTTCACTCATACAAGAATTTGGACTATATTTTAATTTGGAACATTATGCGATAGGGGCTTTTGTGGACCAATTGAGTCAATATCTCGGCCCACCCTACATTTTTTTAGGGTCTGCGGTACTGTCCGACTAGGGATGATAATGAGTCAGGTCGGGCACAAATAGTGCTTACCTGTAACCAGATCCGCAACAAAAAAATTCATTTGCTACCCGTGCAGATATTCATTTAAAAAATACTTGTGGGTACATGTGGATACTCGCAAATATTTAAAAATATATTTTTAAAATTAAATTTAAATAAAATACAAAAAAATGTAAAATAAAATCTAAATAAAATCTAAATCTAAATTAAATCTAAGTTAAATTTAATCTAATAAAATATAAATTAAAAATTAATTTTAATTTTAATTTTAATTAAATTTAATTTAATAGAACATAAATTTAATTTTAATTTTAACTTTTTGCGGGTAATGGGTATCTGTCGGTATAGAAAATATGATATCCGCATCTGACCTGTTTATAAACGAGTATTAAAATACATACTACCCACTATCAATGAGTAATAAATACTCACCTTTATAAACGAGTATTTACATACTATCCACTATCAATGGGTAATAAATACTTATCGATACCAACTATTCGTCGTGAATTTTATACAGAGATACTCATAGACACACATATTTTTGTCATCCCAAGATTCAGCGGCCAAGCCGACATTGTTACCCCAATGTAAGCTTTCTATGGATTATGGTAACACTAAAATACTAAATGTTATAAGGGTGTAAGTGAAAGTCCAAATCAATTTTACCTACTTTAAGGTTGGTCTCGCTAAAAGAAAACGGAAAGTTTTCCTTATGTCATTCAAATATGAAAGTTTTTAATTGTTTGAGAGATTGTGAGATGACCTCCCTCAAACTATGTGTATTTGATGATTTTCTTATATATACAATTTAATATCTAATATATATATATATATATATATATATATATATATATAATATTATATTATATGTGAACATGTTTAAGATAATTTTAAAATATATAAGTAGGGTGCAAATCTCACCTTACCAGCCAAATTTGTGGGGTTGAGTTAAATTTAAATTTTAGTTCTAATTTCAATTATGTTTCTCTTATATAAAATATTTTAAATTTATTTACTAGTTTATTGATTAGGAAAATGTTTACCCTCTTATAATATTTTTATTGACCTTTATATAACTAATTAAATTTAATAAAATTGTTTAGAACATGGATGATAATCCTTAAATAAGAATAAATTTTATATTTTTCTTAAGTTTTATTATTTTATATATATATATATATATATATTATAATATTTTTATTGACCTTTATATAACTAATTAAATTTAATAAAATTGTTTAGAACATGGATGATAATCCTTAAATAAGAATAAATTTTATATTTTTCTTAAGTTTTATTATTTTATATAT
>Ga0209589_1001113_pt1 | contig 42801 bp, 34 predicted proteins | sample CowpeawhiteBW_FD_187525 | JGI IMG/M metagenome (GOLD analysis project Ga0209589, IMG submission 187525) | Root nodule microbial communities of legume samples collected from California USA - Cow pea white BW (SPAdes) (version 2) | ecosystem: Host-associated > Plants > Roots > Nodule | place: USA...
GGCGGGCCGCGAGGACAACCCGGTCAACCTCGATCCCCGCATGGCCAAGCTCGCCGGCGGCGTCCACCGCCTCGACGGCCAGCTCATGGTCGTCCTCGACGTCGATCGCGTGCTCGAATTGATGCCCAAGGCGGCCGCTGCTGCGTAAATCCCAGACCGAAAGACGACTGGTTCAACAAGGAGGCAAATACATGAAGACATGTCTTGTCGTCGACGATTCCGGCGTGGTGCGAAAGATCGCCCGCCGCATCCTCGAAGGAATGGAATTCACCGTCACCGAGGCCGAGGACGGCGAGAAGGCGCTCGAGGTTTGCAAGCGCGGAATGCCGGACGCGGTGCTGCTCGACTGGAACATGCCCGTGATGGATGGCTTCGAATTCCTCGTGCAGCTTCGCCGGATGCCCGGTGGCGATGCACCGAAAGTGGTGTTCTGCACCACCGAGAACGGTATCGACCATATCTCGCGCGCGCTGCATGCCGGCGCCAACGAATACATCATGAAGCCGTTCGACAAGGAGATCGTCACCGCGAAGTTCCAGGAAGTGGGGCTGCTTGCACTCGATCTGCCCACCGAAGCCTGAAGCCAGTCTCATCTTTTTGTCCTTGCGAGGCTCCAGTGACGCCCCTCGACTACGAGTATCTGTGCAAGCTCCTGAAGGATCATTCAGGGCTCGACCTGTCCGCAGACAAGCAGTACCTGATCGAAAGCCGCCTGCTTCCGCTGGCGCGCAAACACGGTCTGTCAGGCATCCCCGACCTGGTGACGAAGATGAGGGGCGGTTCGCCCTCGCTCATCGTCCAGGTGGTCGAGGCCATGACCACCAACGAAACCTTCTTCTTTCGCGACAAGCTGCCATTCGATCAATTCCGCGACACGATCATGCCGGAGCTGCTGAAGGCGCGTGCGGTACGCAAGAGCATCCGGATCTGGTGCGCCGCGGGATCGACCGGTCAGGAGCCCTATTCGCTCGCGATGTGCCTGAAGGAGATGGGCGCAGCGCTTGCGGGCTGGCGGGTCGAGATCATCGCGACCGACCTGTCGCAGGAGGTGCTGGAGAAATCGAAGGCCGGCATCTACAGCCAGTTCGAGGTACAGCGTGGATTGCCGATCCAGATGCTGGTCAAGTACTTCAAGCAATCGGGCGAGTTCTGGCAGATCAACCCTGAGTTGCGGTCGATGGTGCAGCATCGCCAGCTCAACCTGCTGCACGATTTCTCCCAGCTCGGCACCTTCGATGTAATTTTTTGCCGCAACGTGCTGATCTATTTTGATCAGGACACCAAGATCAACGTCTTCAACCGCCTTGCCAGATCGATGGAGGCCGATGGCTTCCTGGTGCTGGGCGCCGCCGAAACCGTGGTCGGCCTGACGGACGGCTTCAAGCCGTTCCCCGAGCGGCGCGGCCTGTATCGGCCGAGCGGGGCGCGGACATTGGCGGCGGGGGCCGTTCTGCCGAGGGTTGCCGCCATGGCAGCGAGACTTTGACCATGACGGATGACGGCAAACTCGTTGAACGCGTGACGTTCAGCAGGGGCTTCGATGTCTGCATCATGGCGATCGACGGCACTTGGCGGCGCGACTGCCGGCTCAACGCCATCTCCGACACCGATGCGGCTCTGACAGTGGAAGGTTCCATTCAGGGGCTCAATCTGAAGGAGTTCTTCCTGCTGCTGTCGTCGACCGGGCTCGCCTATCGCCGCTGCGAACTGATCCGTGTCAACGGCACCGAGATGGACGTCGGCTTCCTCAAGGGCAAGCCGAGCAAGAAGCGATCAGCCGCCGGCGAAGGCGACCGGGCCGGGGTCTGACCCGGTCTCGCCTCCGCTCAGATCCACCGCCATCCCGGGATGTGCGGAACAGATCGCGATCTCATGTGTTGGAGCGTGACAATCGCGGTCCGCAGAATCGGCAGTTTCCGGGCCTGTGGATCAATTCAAGGTGCGTATCGGGGGTTTCGGAACTGAGCATCCGATCAAGCGCGGCACTGTCGCCAGTGTCGCTGCTCGGCTGCACATACCCGATCAACGCAACCAAGTCCGCCAAAATGGCATTATAGGGATCATCGCTTTCGTTCGAGCGCGTCGCGGCGTCGTCCGCCGCTGCATTTCCATGCATGTTTCTCCACCGCCCCCACCTTCAGGGAATGCGGTGCTACTTGTGCGTTAAGCGGGCGTCCCGTACAAATACGGGTCCATTGATCGATATGCTCGAGAGAGTTCTTGTGCGGCCAAGCACCACGTGTCACCACTGATGGACGATGCATATGACTGAGAATGGCGCTCCCCGTGGGGAGATTTTCGTAGTCGACGACGATCCTGCCGTTCGCGAGACGCTGTCCGTGGTTCTGTCGACAGCCGGTTACAAGGTGATCTGCTTTGCGGACGGTGCCGCGCTGCTTTCCGTTGCGCGAAGCCGGACGCCGGCCTGCATCCTGCTCGACGTGCACATTCCGGGAAAATCCGGTCTCGACATCCTGAAGGAACTGCACGGCGAGGATTATCCGGCGCCGATCTTCATGATCTCGGGGCAGGGCGATATCGCGATGGCGGTGAGCGCCATCAAGAACGGCGCGCTGGATTTCATCGAGAAGCCGTTCCGCGGCAACGAGATCGTTGCTCGGCTGAACGAGGCGATCGAGGCCTACACTAGGCGCCGCTCGGAGAGTTCGGCGTCGCGCGTCGCCTCGCTGCATTTTCCGGGACGCGAGCCGCTGACCCGCCGCGAGCGCGAGGTGCTCGAGCAGTTCACCTCCGGCGCGTCCAACAAGGAGGCCGGGCGTCATCTCGGCATCAGCCCGCGCACCATCGAGGATCACCGCGCCAACATCATGAAGAAGCTCGGCGCGCGCAATGCCGCCGACCTCGTTCGCATCGTGATGACGGCGCAGCGCCAGGCCTGATTTCCGCGCGGCCCGAGTTGCCGCGTGGAATCGGAGCCGGTGTTCGCGAGCGTCTAGTCGGCGAGCGCCTTGCGGATCATCGCCGCGAGTTCCGACTTGCGATAGGGCTTGGGCAGCAGCAGCACGCCTTCGTCGAGCCGGCCGTGATGGATGATTGCATTCTCGGTGTAGCCCGAGGTGTACAGCACCCTGAGGTCCGGCTTCATCCTGAAAATCCGTTCGGCAAGCTGGCGGCCGTTGAGCCCGGGCATGATCACGTCGGTGAACAGCAGATCGAACGGCGTGCCGGTCTCGACGATCGCGAGCGCTTCGTTGGCAGTCGCGGCGGCCAGCGTCACGTAGCCGAGCCCGTGCAGTTGCGCCAGCACGTAGTCGCGCACCAGCTTGTCGTCCTCGACCACCAGGATGGTCTCGTGGCCACCTTCGAGCTCCAGCGCGGTCGCCTCCTCGGCCGCGACCGCCGTGCCTGAAGCCGCCGGCAGGTACATCCGGATCGTCGTTCCGTACCCTTGCTCGCTGTAGATCTTGATGTGCCCCGCGGACTGCTTGACGAAGCCATAGACCATGCTGAGGCCGAGCCCGGTGCCCTTGCCCGGCCCCTTCGAGGTGAAGAAGGGATCGAACACCTTGTCGAGCATATCGGCGGCAATTCCCATCCCCGTATCGCTCACGGCGATCATGGCGTACGGGCCCGGCCGCACGTCGCCGTGCGAGCCGGCATAACTCTCGTCGAGCACGACGGATGCCGTTTCGATCGTCAGCCGGCCGCCTTGCGGCATGGCATCCCGGGCGTTGAGCGAGAGGTTGAGCAGGGCGTTAGCCAGCCGATTGGGATCGACCACCGCCAGGCATGTCTTGTCCTCGAAGGCCGATCGGATCTCGACTTGCTCGCCGAGCGTCCGGCGCAGCAGCTTGGTGGTGTCGATGATCAGCGCGTTGACGTCGATCTCGCGCGGCTCGAGCGGCTGTCTGCGAGCGAACGCCAGCAGTTGCTGGGTGAGATCGGCGCCGCGCGACGCGGCCTCGTCGATCATCCGGGTGATCGCCGCGAGCTGTGGCTGGTCCTTTACGGCATCGCCCAGAATCTCGATCGTGCCGGTGATGACGGTGAGGATATTGTTGAAGTCGTGCGCGATGCCGCCGGTGAGCTGGCCGACCGCTTCCATCTTCTCCGACTGCCGGATCCGATCCTCGGCGGCGATCTTTTCCGTCAGGTCGCGGATGAACCCGTTGAAGAGATATCCATCGCGGGTCTTCAGCGCCGAGATGCTCAACTCGGCGGTGAATTCGCTGCCGTCGCGCCGCCGGATCTGCGCCTCGCGGCGGGCCTCGCGAACGCGGTCGCCGCCGGAGCTCAGAAATCCGGCGAGCGCCGTGGCGAGCGGGCCGCCCGGCCGACCCATCAGTTCGAAGACGTTGCGGCCGATCGCCTCCTCACGACTCCAGCCGAAGATCGTTTCCGCCTGCGTGTTCCAGTCGCGGATGATGCCGAACTGGTTGATCTGCACAAAGGCATCGAGCGAACCGTCGATGATGCCCCTCGCGAGCTGCGCGCTTTCGCGCAGGCTTTCCTCCGACTTGCGGCTCTCGGTCATGTCGTAGGTCGACTTGGCGATGCCGGTGACGGCGCCCGACAGCGCCTTGATCGGCGTCATCGACAGCGACACGTCGACCGTGCTGCCGTCCTTGCGCAGGCGCACGGTTTCGTTCTGCTCGATCCGTTCGCCCCGGCCGATCCTGCGAATGATCTCGTCGATCTCGGTACGCCGGTTCGGCGGCACGATCAGGGCGATGTGTCGGCCGACCGCCTCGTCGGCGCTGTATCCATACAAGCGCTCGGCAGCCGGATTCCAACCCGTAATGATTCCCTCGAGCGACATCGTGATGATGGCGTCGCTGGAGGATTCGACGGCTGCTGCGAACAAGCGCTCGCGCTCGGCATGGTGGTCGCGCGCTGCCTCAGTGCGGCGATGCTCGGCGATCTCGCGCTCGAGCGCCACCGTCTTGGCGTTGGCCTCGTCCATCACGCGGGCGAACGCGCGCGCCAGCACGCCGGTCTCGCCGCCGGCATTGACCGGAATCGCGGCGGTGCCCTTTTCGCCGACGCGCTCCACGGCGGCGGTCAATTGCGTGATCGGCCGGGTCAGCGATCGCGCGATCAGCCAGGCCAGCACGCCCGCGCCGAGCACGGCCAGCAGACCGACCAGGATTGAGCTGTTGCGGATCGCCATCGCCGGCGCCATGAACACGGCGTTGGGCACGATGTCGATCACGGCGACCCATTGGTGTGCCGCCAGCAGCGTCGGCGCCAGCGCGACAACGCAATCCTCCTGTCCGGCCTGACCGACGACGATCTTCGCGACGCCTTGTGTGGTGCCGAGCGCGGCCGCCAGATTGGGCATGTCGCGCTGCCAGTTCGTCGGCTTGCCGAGCTGCGCGCCGAATTCGCGCCCGCGGTCGGGGTTGACGAGATAATTGCCGCCGGCGTCGACCACGTAGACCCGTTCGCCGGGACGCGCCGATGCGCGGACGCTTTCGAGCGTCGGTCGCATGTCGGCATTGATGATGACGATCCCGAACGGCTTGCCGTCTTGTGTCATGACCGGCTTCGCGACCATCATGGTCGCGACATGCGGTGTCTCGACGGCGCCATTCTCCTCATCCAGGCCGATCGGCGAGACGTAGATGCCGTCCGGTGGCAGATTGATCGTATTGCGGAAATAGGCGACATCGCCGACCTGTTTCAGCTCCGCCTCGGGCACGATTCGCACCGCGCCGTTGGGGCCGGAGCGGTCGACCCGCGCGAGTTCGCGATGATTGTCCGCGACGCCGATGAAGCGCAGCGAGTAGGCCGGCTTGAACGCCATCTGCGCGGCCAACTGGGCTTCCAGCCGCTGGCGCCAGACCGCTTCCGTGATGCCGTCAACGGGATCGACCCCACCATTGAGCCGCGCCCGCATCAGCCCGCCGACCGCCGGCAGAACCTGGAAGGTCGTGATGTCGCCGGGTGTCGCACGGGCGCGGGCCTCGAGGACCGAGGCCGCAAAGCGAACTTGGGTTTCGATTCGGTCGAGCACGCGCGGGGCGAGCGCGCGCTCAAGGCTGCGATAGCTGAGCCATCCGACCGCGGAAACCGCGATCGCGACCAGCGCAATCATCGCGATGGCAAGCCTGGTCGTCAGCGTCATCGGTCCATTCGCAACTTTCCGCCGGCCCTGGCGGTCGAGATGACCGGCCAGCCGATGTTCATTCGAATCTACGGCCAGTTGCAACGCCGTTTTCGGTCTCCGGACGCGCCGGTTCGCTTGTCCTGGGTTCCTGGAGGCGGGAGGTGAGGCTGAACTTGACTGCCATGTTCAAGCGATCCAGAAACGGAAACACCGGCGTATGCAAGCAATTTCGAGAGCGATGGGGCCTCCATGACAACCCAGAAGACCAAGACCCCCGATCAACTGCGCAGCGCGCGCTGGTTCGCGCCCGACGATTTGCGTGCCTTCGGCCATCGCTCGCGCGCGATGCAGATGGGCTACGCGCCGGAAGAATGGCGCGATCGGCCTGTGATCGCGATCATCAACACCTGGTCGGACGCGCAGCCCTGCCACATGCACTTCAAGAGCCGGGTCGATGACGTCAAGCGCGGCGTGCTGATGGCCGGCGGATTTCCGATGGAGCTGCCGGCGCTGTCGCTGTCGGAATCGCTGTTGAAGCCGACCACGATGCTCTATCGCAACATGCTGGCGATGGATGCCGAGGAGCTGCTGCGCGGCCATCCCGTCGACGGCGTGGTGCTGATGGGCGGCTGCGACAAGACCACGCCGGCGCTGCTGCTCGGGGCCACCAGCATGAACCTGCCCGCGATCTATCTGCCGGCCGGCCCGATGCTGCGCGGCAACTGGAAGGGCAAGACGCTGGGCTCGGGCTCCGATGCCTGGAAATACTGGGACGAGCGCCGCGCCGGCAAGATTTCCGACAGGGACTGGGTCGACATGGAGGCCGGCATCGCCCGCAGCTACGGCACCTGCATGACAATGGGCACGGCCTCGACCATGACCGCGATCGCGGAGGCGATCGGCATGACGCTGCCGGGTGCCTCGTCGATCCCGGCGGCCGATGCCAACCACATCCGCATGAGCTCGGAAGCCGGCCGCCGCATTGTCGAGATGGTGTGGGAGGATCTCACTCCGCAGAAGATCCAGACGCGACGGGCATTCGAGAACGCGATCGCGGTCGCGATGGCGATGGGCTGCTCCACCAATGCCATCATTCATCTGATCGCGCAGGCGCGCCGCGCCGGGCAGGACATCTCCCTCGACGATTTCGAGACAGCGAGCCGCAAGGTGCCCGTGATTGCCAATGTGCGGCCGAGCGGCGACCGCTATCTGATGGAGGACTTCTTTTACGCCGGCGGGCTTCCCGGACTGATGAGCCGGATCAGGGAGCACCTGCACCTCGACTGCATCACCGTCACGGGCAAGACGCTCGGCGAGAACATCGCCGATGCTGAGGTCTATCATGACGATGTCATCCGCACCGTCGCGAACCCGATCTACAAGGAGGGCGCGCTCGCGGTCCTGAAGGGCAATCTTGCGCCCGACGGCTGCGTGATCAAGCCCTCCGCCTGCGATCCGCGCTTCCTCAAGCACAGCGGACCTGCGCTGGTGTTCGACGATTATCCGTCGATGAAGAAGGCGGTCGATGATCCCGATCTCGACGTCACCGCGGACCACGTGTTGATCCTGCGCAATGCCGGCCCGCAGGGCGGCCCGGGCATGCCGGAATGGGGCATGCTGCCGATCCCGACCAAGCTCGTGAAGCAGGGCGTGCGCGACATGGTGCGGCTGTCGGATGCGCGGATGAGCGGCACCAGCTATGGCGCCTGCATCCTGCACGTCTCGCCGGAATCCTATATCGGCGGCCCGCTGGCGCTGGTCAGGAACGGCGACCTCATCACGCTCGACGACGCCGCGCGCAGCATCAATCTCGATGTGCCGGAGGCGGAGCTGGCAAAGCGCCGCGCGGAATGGACGCAGCCCGAACGGCGCTTCGAGCGCGGCTATGGCTGGATGTTCTCCAAGCACATCAAGCAGGCCAATGAAGGCTGCGACTTCGATTTCCTCGAGACCGGTTTTGGCAAGCCGGTGGGCGAGCCTTCGATTTATTAACTCCTGTCGTTCCGGAGCGATGCGAAGCATCGAACCCGGAACCTCGAGATTCCGGGTCTGGTCCTTCGGACCATCCCGGAATGACAACCGGGACAAGGCACCATGTCAAAACTCAGCGACACCACCCGCAACAAGCTGAAATCCGTCTCCACCGCAACGGTGGCGACCGCGCTGTTCAAGCGCGGCTTCCGCATCCAGGCCATCCAGGATGTCCGCCCGCTGAGCCCCGATCAGCCGACCATGGTCGGCGAAGCCTTCACGTTGCGCTACATGCCGGCACGCGAGGACCTCAACAAGATCGAGGTGTTCCGCGATCGCTCGCATCCGCAGCGCAAGGCGATCGAGGATTGTCCTGCAGGCGCCGTGCTGGTGATGGACAGCCGCAAGGACGCGCGCGCCGCATCCGCCGGTGCGATCCTGGTGACGCGGCTGATGAAGCGCGGCTGTGCCGGCGTCGTCACCGACGGCGGCTTCCGCGACGCCGCCGAGATCGCCAGGCTCGGCTTCCCGGCGTTCCATCATCGGCCGAGCGCGCCGACCAATCTCACGCTGCATCAGGCGATCGAGATCAATGTGCCGATCGGTTGCGGCGACGCGCCGGTGTTTCCCGGCGACGTGATCCTCGGTGACAGCGACGGCGTCATCGTGATCCCCGCGCATCTCGCCGACGAGATCGCCGATGAAACCTTCGAGATGACCGCATTCGAGGATTTCGTGACCGAGGAAGTCCGCAACGGCCGCGGCATTTTCGGGCTCTATCCCGCGACCGACGAGCAGACGCTGAAGGATTTCGCGGTCTGGCGCAAGGCGAAGGGGCGGTAGGTCTCCCCCGATTCTCCCGTCGTCCTGGCGAAAGCCAGGACCCATAACCACAGGGAGGAGTTTGGCGAAGACTGGTCGTGAACCCGTTGTAGCGTGGGACGCGCAGGGTGCATCACCGATAGATCACGCGGTATGGGTCCTGGCTTTCGCCAGGACGACGATGGAACCGCGGCAGATCGGGCTACGATGTCCTACACCTCCGTCTTCTCCGCGATCCCCACCGCCCACAGCGCGAATGCGTAGACGATCGCAACTTCGTCGAGGCGGTCGAAGCGGCCGGAGGCGCCGCCGTGGCCGGCGCCCATGTTCGTGCGCAGCAGCACCGGTCCGCCGCCCGCCATGGTGGCGCGCAGCCGCGCGATCCATTTCGCCGGCTCCCAATAGGTGACGCGCGGATCGGTCAGCCCGCCCATCGCGAGGATCGCGGGATAGTGCTTCGCCGCGACATTGTCGTAGGGCGAATAGGACAGGATGGTGCGGAAGTCCTGTTCGCTTGCGATCGGATTGCCCCATTCCGGCCATTCCGGCGGGGTCAGCGGCAGCGTATCGTCGAGCATGGTGTTGAGCACGTCGACGAACGGCACTTCGGCGACGATGCCGGCGAACAGGTCGCCGGCGCGGTTGGCGACCGCGCCCATCAGCATGCCGCCGGCCGAGCCGCCATGGCCGACGATGCGCTTCTCGCTGGTGTATTTTGCCTCGATCAGCGCGCGTCCGGCGGCGGCAAAATCGTCGAACGTGTTGGTCTTCTTCTCGCGCTTGCCGTCGAGATACCAGCCCCAGCCCTTGTCCGCGCCACCGCGGATATGCGCGATGGCGTAGACGAAGCCGCGGTCGACCAGCGACAGCCGGTTGGCGGCAAACGATGCCGGCATCGCCATGCCGTAGGAGCCGTAGCCGTAGAGCAGCAGGGGCGCCTTGCCGTCGCGGACAAAATCCTTGCGATGCAGGATCGAGACCGGAACCTGCGCGCCGTCATGCGAGATCGCCATGACACGTGTGGTGACATAGTCGGCCGGGTTGTGGCCGGACGGAATCTCCTGCCGCTTGCGCAGCACCCGCGTCCGCTTCGCCATGTCGTAATCATACACCTCCGAGGGCGTCGTCATCGACGAATAGGAGAAGCGCAGGTTGGTGGTGTCGAACTCGTAGCTGCCCATCGTGTCGAGCGAATAGGCGGCTTCGTCGAAGGCGATCGCGTGCTCGTCGCCGCTTCCGAGATCGCGGATGACGATCGCCGGCAGCGCGTTGGCGCGCTCCAGCCGCACCATGTGGCCGGCATAGAGCTCGACATCGAGCACGTAGACGCCTTCGCGATACGGGATCAGGTCGCGCCAGTTGGCCCGCTCGGGGGCGGCGAGCGGCGCGGTCACCACCTTGAAGTCGATGGCGTCGTCGGCATTGGTCAGGATGTAGAGCTGGTCGCCGCGGTCGGCGATCGAATATTGCACGCCTTCCTCGCGCGCAGCGACGAGGCGGGGCGGCGCATCGGGATTGGCGAGGTCGATCAGCCGCTGCTCCGAGGTCTCGTGGTCACCGCCGGCGATCACGCAGAATCGGCCGCTCGAGCTTTCGTGCAGGTGGGTGAACCAGCCGGGATCCTGCTCCTCATAGATCAGCGTGTCGTCCGCCTGCGGGGTGCCGAGCCTGTGTCGCCACACCTGCATCGGGCGGTGATTGTCGTCGAGCTTGACGTAGAAGAAGCTCTTCGAATCCTTGGCCCAGACCACGCCGCCATCGGTCTCCTCGACGCAATCGTCGAGATCGGTGCCATCAGCCCAGTCGCGCACGCGGATGGAAAAATACTCGGAGCCCTTGGTGTCTGCGCTCCAGGCGTGCAGCTTGTGATCATCGGAATGCCGGCTGCCGCCGAACTTGAAATATTTGTGGTCTTTGGCCAGCGCGTCGCCGTCGAGCACGACATGCGTGTCGCCACCGTCGCGCGGCATGCGGCAGAACAGTTCATGTTGGCCGCCTTCGCGGAACTTGCGGAAATAAGCGAACGGGCCGTCGGGTGATGGCACGCTGGAATCGTCTTCCTTGATTCGCCCGCGCATCTCCTTGACGAGCCGCTTCTGCAAGCCACTCGTGTGGCCCAGCAGGGTCTCGGTATAGTTGTTCTCTTCTTCCAGATATTTGCGGATATCGGGATCGAGGATCGAAGGATCGCGCAGCACCTCCTGCCACTTGGGATCCTTGATCCACGCATAGTCGTCCGTCACCGTGATGCCGTGGGTGGTGAAAGCGTGCGGCCGGCGCGGCGCGACGGGCGGGACGTGAACGGCAGTGGCCTTGGTGGCGGATTTGGTCACACGATCCTCATTGTGCAGGGAGCATCGCCTTATATCGGGATGAATGTGGCGATTGCCAGATGGGCGGTGGGCGTTAGTCCGGTAGGGTGGGCAAAGGCGCGGAGCGCCGTGCCCACCATCAAGCGCTGCGCTCGCAATGGTGGGCACGCTTCGCTTTGCCCACCCAACGTGTCACCTCGCAATGACGGAGATGGCTGTCGCTACCCGTTCCGCAGCCGCGCAGCGGCATTGCCGCCGGAGATCGGGATCTGGTTCACCGCCAGCACCACCGCGAAGGTGATGACCAGCATCGCGATGCCGAGCACCGCGATCGCGGCGAGGTCGCCGCCTTCGTTGAGGTCGTAGATCAGGACCGACAGCACCTTAGTCTGCGAGGTGAACAGCACGATCGCGGCCGACAGTTCCCGCATCACGCCGATGAAGATGAAGCACCAGGTGGCGATCACGCCGGTGCGCAGCAAGGGCGCGGTGATCTGGCGCAGCGCCTGCAGCCGCGTCGCGCCGAGGATGCGGCTCGCTTCTTCCAGCTCGGGATGGATGGTTGCGAACGCGGCCTGCAATTGCTGATAGGCCGACGGCAAGTTGATGGTGAGGAACGCGAGCAGCAGGATCCACAGCGTGCCGTAGAGCACGAAGGGCGGCCGCGTGTAGCTCAGGAACAGGCCGACACCGAGCACGATGCCGGGCACCGCGACCGGCGCGGTGGCGAGAAAGGCGAGCACGCGATGGCCGGCGATCACCCGCCGCGTCGTGACATAGGCGATCACCAGCGCGAGGATGGTGCCGATGGTCGCAGTCGCGGTGCCGAGGATCACGGTGTTCTTCAGCGCAAGCTGGGTCGACGACAGCTCGGTGAAAACGAAGATGATGTTGTGCAGCGTCAGGGTCGACGGCGTCACCAGCGTGGTGGCGTTCGGCGAGAACGCGGCGTTGAGCAATGCGAGATAGGGCAGGAACACCGGATTGAGCAGCACCACGAGGCAGAAGCCGAGCGCAGCATAGCGCCAGCCGCGCAATTCCACCCGGCGCGGCGCGCCATATTTGCCGCCGACCACCGAATAGCTGCGTCGACCGAGCAGCGTCTTTTGCCCCTGCAGCAGCAGGATGGTCAGCAGCAGCAGCGGCACCGCGGCGGCCGCTGCCAATTCCAGTTTCGGCGGATATTGGAACAGGCTCCAGATCTTGGTGGTCATGGTGTGGAAGCCGGCCGGCAGGGCAAGGATCGCTGGCGAGCCGAACAGCGTCATCGCCTGCAGGAACGCGATCAACGCGCCCGCGACCAGGGCGGGCAGGGCGAGCGGGATCGTCACCCGTCGCGCCGTGATCCAGGCGTTGCCGCCGAGGATCGACGAGGCGTCCTCCAGTTCGCCCGGCATGGTGTCGAGCGCATTGGCCACCAGCACGAAGACGAACGGGAAGGTGTAGCAGGAGATCACGAAGATGATCCCAGTCAGGGAATAGATGTTGAACAGCGCGTCTGCGTCTTCGCCTGCGAACAGCCGGTAGAGCTGGTTCAGCAGGCCTGAGTTTGGCGCCGCCAGCAGCTCCCAGGCGATCGCGCCGAGGAACGGCGGCGTCACGAAGGATGCCGTCACCAGCGCGCGGATGATCTGCCGGCCCGGCATGTCGCTCCGCGACACCAGCCAACTGATCGGAGCCGCGACGGCGCAGCAGATCAGTGACGACGTGACCGCGATGATCGCGGTCGTCAGCAGCGGATCGAGGAAATCAGGATTGCTGAACAAGGTCGCGAAGTTCGCAAGCGTGAGATGGCGATCCTTGTCGGTGAAAGCGAACACCGCAAGCCACGACAGCGGCAGCAGGATCAACAACATCAGCACGGCGGCGAACAGCCAGAGGACGGGCCGCGTCCAGTCGATGCGGGGTTTGGCGAGTGAGGTGGGGGTCATGTTGTCCCCGCTTGCCGAGCTGAGCTCCCTCGCCCCGCCCTTCGCGGGGAGAGGGTTGGGGTGAGGGGCAGCCTCCACATGCACCGAATGCGCGGAGATTCCCCCTCACCCGGAACGCATCTGACGATGCGTTCCGGCCTCTCCCCGCACGCGGGGCGAGGCAAAGAAGCGCGCAGGCACTGCCGAGCGCGAGTATGGCCGGGGCCCTTCAGGACAGCGCGTCTGGAAATTTGCTTCCGCATCGCGTCCCTCCATTTCTTGCTATCGGCTGAGCGCCCGGCATCGCTCCGGCGGCAAGGTGAGCCAGACCTCGCTGCCCTTGTCGACCGCCGTCCCGGTCGGCGTGGTGATGCGCAGCGACGTGCCGTCCTCCGTCTCCACCATGTAGTCGCGGTTGATGCCGAGATAGACCTGCCGCGTCACAATGGCCTTCACTGTGTTCTGCTGCGCCGCAGGCGCTTGCGTCGAGAGCTGGATCTCATGCTGACGGATCGCGACCGGCGCGCTCTGGCCGGCGACGAGCCTGGCGCCGACCACTTGCAGCGTCGTGCCGGCAAACGCGACATGGCTCTCGTCCCGCGCGGTGCCCTTGATCACATTGGCCGCGCCGATGAAGCGTGCGACGAACTCGGATTCAGGACGCGCATAGATGTCCTCGGGCGTGCCGAGCTGGTCGATCTTGCCGGCGTTCATCACCGCGATCAGGTCGGCGGTGGTCATCGCCTCCGACTGGTCGTGGGTGACGTAGACCGTGGTGTAGCGATATTCGTCGTGCAGCCGGCGGATTTCGAAGCGCATCTCCTCGCGCAGGTTCGCATCCAGGTTCGACAGCGGTTCGTCGAGCAGCAGGGTCTCGGGACCAACGATCAGTGCGCGCGCCAACGCGACGCGCTGCTGCTGGCCGCCGGAGAGCTCACCGGGATAGCGCTGCGCCAGTGCTTCGAGCTTGGTCGTCGCCAGGATCGCGGCGAGCTTCCTTGTGATCGTCGCGCGATCGACCTTGCGCAGCCGCAGGCCGTAGACGATGTTCTCGGCCACCGTCATGTGTGGCCACAGGGCGTAGCTCTGGAAGATCATCGACATGTTGCGCTGCTCGGGCGGCAGGGTGCGCGCCTTGGAGGAGACCACGCGATCGCCGACGCGGATCTCGCCGTCGGACGGCTCGAGGAAACCCGCGATCAGCCGCAGCGTCGTGGTCTTGCCGCAGCCGGACGGCCCGAGCAGGCAGACCAGCCGGCCGTGATCGATCGTGAGGGACACATCATCGACCGCGACAAACGAGCCGAACCGCTTGACCAGGCCGCGCAACTCCACCGACGCCAAGCACTCCCTCCATTCTCGTTATTTCGCAGGGATCAGTGCCCGGCTGTTGCCGGCAGTAAAGCGGAAAATGGCGGTGACGAAAAGTGTTGGTGCCGCATTGGTAATGCGTCGCACGTGTGCAGCCCGTCATCCGCGCGCTCTTGCGCGCGTCTCGAAGGATGCACGGCCCTGATGTCTCTACTTGTCTGTTGCAACAGCGTGGCCGTCGATCCTTCGAGACGGCCGCTTCGCGGCCTCCTCAGGATGACGGGTCAAGCATGTGCGTCCGCGGCGTTGAACCCGCGCCTCGCCCCCTACGCCTTCACGTTCTCGCCGAGCCACTGCACTGCGGCGTCGGTTCCGCCCTTGCCGTGCGGAATCCCGAGCGCGGTGAGCGCGACCTCGACGACGCCGAGCGTGCCGAGGATCATCGGGGCGTTGACGTGGCCCATATGCGCGATGCGGAAGGCTTGTCCGTGCAGGTCGCCGATGCCGGTGCCGAGCACCACGCCGCACTTCTCCTTGGCGTAGCGCTGGATCGCGGCGGGGTCGGCACCCTTCACGGTCACCGTCGTCACGGTGTTGGAGCGCTCGGCGGGCTCGGCGATATTGAAGCCGAGCACCTGTCCCTCGCCCCAGACCGCGACCGCGCGGCGCACCGCTTCACCGAGCAGCCGGTGACGCAGATGCGCATTTTCCAGTCCCTCGGCGTGCAGCATGTTGATCGCCTCGCGCAGCGCGAACAGCAGGTGCACCGGCGCGGTGCCGGCATATTTGCGGTAGTGCTCCGAGCCCTCGCGCTCGGTCCAGTCCCAATAGGGCGTGCGCAAGTTCGCCTTCTTGTGCACCTCCCAGGCGCGGTCGTTGGCGGCGACGAAGCCGAGACCGGGCGGCGTCATCAGCCCTTTCTGCGAGCCGCTCATCGCGACGTCGATGCCCCATTTGTCCATCTCGAACGGCATGCAGCCGAGCGAGGCCACGGTGTCGACCATGAACAGCGCGGGATGGTCCGCGGCCCTGATCGCCTTGCCGATCGCCTCGATGTCGTTATAGGCGCCGGATGCGGTGTCGACCTGCACCGCGAGGATCGCCTTGATGCTGTGCTCCCTGTCGCGCCGCAGCCGCGCCTCGACCTCGGCCGGGCGGATGGCGCGGCGCCAGTCGCCCTTCAGCACCTCGACCTCGGCGCCCATCGCGGCCGCGGCCTGGCCCCAGCCGATCGCGAAGCGGCCGCTCTCCAGCACCAGCACCTTGTCGCCGCGCGACAGCACGTTGGAGAGCGTCGCCTCCCAGGCGCCATGGCCGTTGGAGATGTAAATGTAGGATTTGCCCTTGGTGGCGAACAGCTTCGAGAGATCGCGCAGCAGGCCTTCGGTCAGTTCGACCATCTCGGTGGAGTAGATGTCCAACGCCGGGCGATGCATCGCCTGCAGCACCTGATCCGGCATCGTGGTGGGCCCGGGGATGGCCAGAAATTCCCGGCCCGCGCGAACGGTCATCTTCTTGGTCCTTATGGGTAAAACGCGCAAATCAAGCGTGTGAGGGGTCAAGCACGAAGGATATGCGATCGGGCCCGTGATTGCGAGCATGGCGGAGCAATCCAGGGCTTCAAAAACTGCGGGACACGGCTGCCTTATTTGCCGATCGCCTCGACGACGGCGTGCCAGACCTGATCCTTGAATGCGGTCGCGGCCGGGCTCGGGATCTGCTCGACCGGGCCCTCATGCTTCTTGCAGGCTTCGACCAGACGCAGCACCCAGATTTCGCCGTCGGTGTAATAGAGATCGCCGCCGCCATTGCGGCCGGCGAGCGTCGGACCGATTCCGGTGACCTGATATTTCGCGGTGACCATGCCGGCGGCTTCCAGATCGGTGGCGAGCAGCGCGCGCTCGGCGTCGAGGTCGGGCGCGATGTGATGGGTCACCGCGCCGGTGTAGTGGCTGACGCCGACGCTGCGGTCCAGTGTCGCGGCGCCGAGCCACACCGGGCGCTTCTCCTCGCCTGAATCGAGCACCTTCCAGAAGCGCACATGGTTGCGGCGGTCCGCGCTCGATCCGACCGGCTTCTCGAAGGCGAGGTCCTCGCGCCGGCCGAGATAGAACAGGTTGCTGACCGGCGCGTCCTTGTAGGGGCGGTCGAGCAGCACGCTGCCGACGATCTCGATCGAGGACTTCAACGTGATCCGATCGGCCGGATACCAGCCGGCCCGATGCATCGCGCAGACCACATCAGTGAGATCGCCGATCAAGCCGACGTTCATGGGATCGCCGGGAATGCCCTGCGCGGTGCGCGTCACCATCGGAAGGTCAGCGAGGCCCTTCTGATGCTCGTAGTGCTTCCAGAGCTCCGGCAGCAGCAGATAGGCCGCGATCAGATACGTCGCCACGACGAACAGCAGCGCCATCGCGATGCGCCGGATGCGATGGCGCCTGCGCGCCGCGTGCGGATCGGCGGAGGTGTTAGTCACAGCGTTCGGCCGGCTCTTACCTCCCCCGCAAGCGGGAGAGGGGGTGCACTGCCGATGCCGCAATCGAACGTCATTTCATGCGTCGTCAGCGTCGCGTCTCGCGGCAGCCGGCGGCCTCGGCGTCCTCGACCGAGCAGAACCAGCGCGTGCCCTTGCTGATCTTCATCTCGATCCGCGCATACCAGCGGCTGGTCGGCTTGTGATAGATGCACTCGCCGGAGCGGTTGACGTTGCCCTTGATGGTGCAGTCGGGCGAGGGCGCGACCGGCCCGGAGGCCGACGCGAGCAGGATGGCATGCGCGCTGTCCGGCACCTTGGCCGCGCCGAGCACCGGCGTCTTCTTGTTGCGCACGCGCCAGTCCCACGGAGCAATGAACGCGCCCTGCCACATCCCGGCCTTGGCCTCGCGCGCCGCCTTCTGGTCCGGCTCGTAGTCGTGCGAGACGTGGGTGTTGGCGAGCGCCCAGCCGCTGCCGACCAGCCATTTCTGGATGTCCGCGCCGTCGACCTCGCACCGCGCGATGGTGCGGCCGCGGCGGTCGACCGAGCGGGCGTGGCAGGTCCAGCTCTTGCCGCCGGCATGCTTGACCAGCTCGTCGCGCGCGGCGACGCCGCAGGTCCAGCGCTCGCCCTTGGTGTTGAGGCAGAGCTGGTCGGTCGACGGTGCGTCGATGCCGCCGAGCCGGATGCGGACGCTGCCGATCTGGACTTGGTCGCCGTCGCGGATCTTCGGCACGCCGGTGATGTCGGCGGCGTGCGCCAGCGTCGAGAGTGACAACAGCAGGCCAACGGTGAGCAACGTCTTGAGCATTGGCAATCCCGGCGCGAACGAAAGCCATTTCTAGTGCCCACAGATTGTGCGGGCAATTGGGCAGCGGAGCCAGTGGCGTTGTGTTGCAGGTGATTTCAACTTCGCGTCATTCTCGGTTCTGTAGCCTTCGCCATGCGCTTTTTCGTCAGTCCGTAGGATGGGTAGAGCGCAACGAAACCCATCATCTGTCCCCGCGTACCGATGGGTTTCGCTTCGCTCTACCCATCCTACGCATTCGCCATTCGCTTTCGCGCCAGCGCCAGGGCCATCAGCACGAAGGCCGACGTCACCTCCGGCCCGCCGACCAGGATGCGCGTCGGTGTCTTCATCTTGTTCCACTCATAGGCCCTGTATGGGCCGCGGCGGCCGCCTTCGCCGAAGGTCTGCACGATGCAGTGCAGCGCCGGCGTGAAGCTTGCGACCTCGGCGCCAAGATGCGCCAGCGCCATCAGCGCCAGCGCGGCGTCGAACGGGTTCATCTCATGGCTTATCAGCTCGTTCATGACGTAGCCGAGCACGCGGGCGCGGATCAGCGCGAATACGTTGTCGGGATCGATGATGCGTTGCGCTGTGAGCGGCAGCGCGATGAAGGCGGCGTAACAGCGGCCGAAATAGGCCGAATAGAGCTCCGGCAGATAGTAGATGTGCGAGCGCGGATTCCTGAACGCGCCGCTCTCGACCAGCCTCTTCTGGAACGCGATGATGCGATGCACGGTCTGAAGCCGCTCTGGCGTCTCGATGATCTTCCAGCGCGCAAGGTTGCGGAACGAGACCTCGAGGATGTCGAGGTTCAAGGTCGGATCGAGGTCGTTGCCATAGGGCCGGTCGCCATTGAGATTGTCGATCCAGGTGACGACGCCGCCCTCATAGTCGATGTTGTCGTTGAGCGGCACCGTGACGCGCGGCTCGTTGGCGCCGGCTTGCACCTGATAGCCGCGATAGAAATCGACGAGCGGCTGGGCGAGGATTGGATCGTCGGAGCCGGCCTGCGTCGCCGCCGAGAACGAGCACGCCGTGGTGTCGCAGTCCGGCACGTAGATGCCGAAGCCGAGATCCTGCTTGATCTGGGCGAAGAAGCGCGAGAAGCGCGGATGCCGCCCCGGCGCCAGCGCGGTGATCACGTTCACCAAGGAGCCGTCATGCGACGGCACCTGCTCGGCGCTGGTTGTCAGGCAGAACTCCACCATGTCGGCGATCGCGCGCCGCGCGGCAGCGGTCTGATCCGATGACGCGAGCCCGCTCTCGATGAAGCCGAGCAGCGCCTCGGTGAAGAACGCGTCGTAATAGGCCGAGCGGTGGCGGATCTGCACCGGCTCCCACATCGGCTCGGCGACGCCGCGCCACGGCGGATTGATCAGCGCGCGCGCCGGCGAATGCGCGATGAAGATGCGCGCCAGCGAGAACAGCAGCGTCGAGTTCTTGTAGCCGCGCGCGTTGAGGCCGGCGAGCGCCATCAGCATCTCGCGCCCGCCGATGTCGGCATCGCCGAGCAGGTTGAACGCGGCATAGGTCGGGATGAAGCTGTTCTTCGCGAAAGCGCGCAGCAGATGCGCCCCGCAGGTGCCGATCACCCGGTCGAGCTCGGCCGGCGCCGGCGCGCGGCCGGGCACGGTTGCGGCCGGCGGCTGCGGATGGCGAACGTCGATATCATTCATCAGCTCGGCGACGGGTGCGCCGATCGCGGCCCAGTCCGGGGCGGCGTCGTCGCGGGCCGCGATCAGCGCCGCGCGCAGCCGGTCGAGCCGCGCAACATCCTTCAGCGCAGGGACGCCGGTGCGGCGGAGTAGCGTGCGCAGCGCCGGATTGCCGAGCGCGGTCCGGTAGAACTGTCCGAGATGGGGATCGCCGCCTTGGTAGCTCTGCAGCAGCGGATCGCAGACGTCGTACAGCGACGGCCCGTCCTTCTTGGCCGTCAGCGCCCGGCAGACCGTTCCCGCGATCCCGTGAAAGCCCATGAAACCCTTTCCCAAGGAACCGGTTAACGCCGTCAGCCCGGACGATGTTTCGGCGCTCCGCCCCAAGATCTCGCAACCCTTTGGGAAGGCTATATGAATCCGCGGGAAACACAAATGTGATTGGGGTCACATAACGGGTGCTCAACACCGTCAAGAGGCGCGTTCGATCGGCCTCATGCGCCAAACGGGTTGCTCCCGGCGCCCGCTCGGGTTAATGGTTTGTTTGTTGCGATGCCGCAAATAGAGCTGAACTCACCGGCACACACGTAAGCAACCCCATTAAACCCGACCGGATCGAACGCGACTAACTGGCGCGGCCATGTTGAGCGCCTTGAGATAACGACTGGGACTAGGAACGCCATGAACCTTAGGCAGCTTCGCATTTCCCGCCGCACCATTGCGGTCGCCGTGGCGCTGGCCGGCACGGTGTCGCTGGCGATCGGCGCCCATGCCGCGCTGAACAAGCGTTCGCTCGACGCCGGCAAGGCTGTCGCCACCGAGCAAGCCACCGGCGTCGCCAATACCGGCGCGTCCCATCTCGCGCTGATCATCGGCAACGGCCATTATCCGGACGCCTCCGCGCCGCTGGCGCAGCCGATCAACGACGCCCGCACGCTGTCGGCCGCGCTGCGCCATGACGGCTTCGATGTTGACGTCGTCGAGGATGCGACCCGCGACGACATGGTCCGCGCGGTCGAGCGGATGAAGGCGAAGATCCGCCCCGGCACCGTCGTGATGCTGTTCTTCGGCGGCTACGGCGTGCAGGTGGGCCGCGAGAGCTACATGATCCCGGTCGACGCCGCGATCTGGAAGGAAGCCGACGTCAAGCGCACAGGCGTCAGCATCGAGTCCGTGCTCGATGCGATGAACGAGCAGGGCGCCAGCACCAAGCTCGTGGTGCTCGATGCAAGCAGGCGCAACCCGTATGAGCGCCGCTTCCGCGCCTATTCCCACGGCCTCGCCCCGATCAGCCCACCGGAGAACACGCTGGTCCTGACCTCGGCCGCACCCGGCAAGGTCGCCGACGATTCCATGACCGCGAACAGCGTGCTGGTGTCGGAGCTCCTGACCAATCTCAACACCCAGGCCGGCGTCGAGGCCGCCTTCAACAAGACCCGCGCCGCCGTGTCCCGCGTCAGCGAAGGCGAGCAGGTGCCGCAGGTGTCATCGTCGCTGCTGGAAGACGTCAAGCTCGGCGGGTGATCCAGCGCGTCGCGCGCGGGCGCGCATCCGTATAGCATACGCGATCCGGGTGAGGATCGTGATCCTTTGATACTGAACTGCTTGCGGAGAGAACCCCTCTCCCCAACCCTCCCCCGCAAGGGGGGAGGGAGCTTGAGACGCGTGCCCGCCTCACATGGCGCGGCGGCACTTCATGCCACATATCGGCCCGGCAATCTCGGCACGTCTACGAAGATCACTGTCTCAGCAACTCGCGTGAGGGAGCCGCCAGCGGCAGCTTGCGTGAGGCAGGCACGGGCGGACGGGTTCCCTCCCCCCTTGCGGGGGAGGGTTAGGGAGAGGGGTGCCGCTTGCCGTGCTGCCTGACGGGAGACGACGTGCGCCAAATTGTCGACGATGTCACTGCTTGAACGGTGTGAAGGGTTGATCACGCCCCCTACTTCGCGTCGGCATTCTCACCCACCGGCCGCACCGGGTCGCCCTCGCGCAGCAGCGCGCCGGCGCGGGCGACCACGATCTCACCCTCCTGCACGCCGTCGCGGATCTCGACCTGTCCGGCCGACATCAGCCCGGTTTCCACCCGCCGCGTCTCAACGCGGTCGCGCCGCACCACCTGCACCACGGTGCCGGCGGTGGAATAGAGGATCGCGGTCAGCGGCACCGCCACGCCGCAGCTCTGCCCGGTCTTGATCCGCGCGCGGCCGGATGAGTTCACCAGCAGCCGCCGGTCGGTGGCAAGCGCGATGAACACCTGGCCGAGCTGGCTGTTCGGCTCGACCGTCGGCGCGACCAGCCGCACCTTGCCGTCGATCTCGCCGGCGCCGAGCACCGCAACCCGCGCCGTCTGGTCGGCCTTCACCTTGGTGATGTCGCGGGTCGGCACCATGCCGACCAGATCGTACTCGCTCCTGGTGATGATGGTGAACAGCGCCTCGCCCTTGGCGGACGCCGGCGCGCCGACGATCGCCGTGGAGGCCGAGATCGTGCCAGCCACCGGCGCGGTGACGTTGGTCGCATTGGCGCCGTCGGTCAGCCGCGCGAGCTGCTGCCCCGCGGTGACGGCATCGCCGGGATCGGCCATCACCTGAGCCACCTTCAGCCCGAACCGTTCAGGCCGAACCTGCCGCTCGTCCCGCGCCATCACGACGCCCGAGACCTCGACGATATTGTCGAAGCAGGATTTCGCAGCCTTCAGCACGGTGACGGCTGCGCCTTTGGGCTGAGCATCTGTGTTGTCAGCGGCAAGTGCCGGCTGCGCTACGAGCAGGAATAGCGCGGCGGCGGTGAGGGTCGAAGAGCGTGGCGGCATCAGCGGACATTTCCAAGATATGCGCTCCCCTGATTAGCAGACTGAGAGCCGAGCAACCAGCGCAGAGCGCTGCTGCTGTGGCGGCTCGCTTTCGTGTCAGTGCGACGTCTCCTGCATGATCCCGGTCAGTTGCGCGATTATTGTTGCGTATCTCACGGAACGCTCGCGCCACTCGTGAGTCAATTTTCAGCCTTTCGATTTTCAGAATTCTTCTTGACTCACAACTCAGCTCTACAACTCACCCCGTCACGCCCGGCAAGACGGGCGTATCGCGATCGTCACGAACGTGCGGCGGGATGCGATGGACGCTGGCGGTGCGATCGACGAAGCGCGCAGGCTGGCAGACGGTGAAGTCGTGTGGTTCTGGCGCCTCAGTGGCAGGTGCCCCGTCTGCTTGACGCGAATGCGTCGCGCGGAGGTCGGTGACAAGCAAGCCTAGCTGCCCCGCACAACTCGGGCGCAACGCGCGCCGCGAGACCGCGGGCGCACATCATCGTGCTGTTTGACAATGTTGATCCGCACCAGCCGTCATCGCGGGCCGCCGCGAGTGGCAGTCGCTGAGGCGACGCGGAGCTACCGCACGACGCGTTTGATCCGCTTGATTGCGTTGGCAGCGGGTTGTGCCGGGGCCGCGCCGGCGCGGGCCGCTTCGGCGTCGCGTGCCTCGCGCAAGGCGCGCAGCCGCTCCATGTTCTTGCGCACGGCGAGCGCCTCGCGCTCGACCTCGGCCATCGCACGCGCACCTTCCTCGGCCGCAATCCGCTGACGGTCGGCTCGCGCGAGGCTCGTGGGTGAAAGTTGCTGTGGCTTCGTGGCCATGGCGATCGAACCTCCAAATGCGCCGAAGTCCGCCCGATCCTTTAAGGGATCGGGCAAACTCGACGTCATCCCAGTACATCCGTGGAATGACGACATGGCATGATCCGGAAAAGCAGGTTGCGTTTCCGCGCGACAAACGCGACGCGTTTGCGCGGAGATCATGCCCAAGCAAGAGCATGTTCGGTGCTGATTGGATCAGAACCGAAGCTCTGGATTCACGTTCCGACGCGTTCTCCTGGCGCGGAGTGGCATCCGCGTCGCCTGAAAACGCTGCAGCGTCTTAAACGAGCTGAAGATTCTCGGCGCTGGTCTTGCCACGCATCTTGTCCGTCTTCAGCTCGAACGAGACCTTCTGTCCTTCGGCGAGGCCGGAGAGACCGGCCCGCTCGACGGCGCTGATGTGAACGAACACATCCTTGCTGCCGTCGCTCGGCTCGATGAAACCAAAGCCCTTCTGGCCGTTGAACCACTTCACAGTACCTGTCGCCATTTCTCTTCTCCAAACGCGCATATGCGCATGTTTTGCGCAAAGCTGCGCGTCGACGATTCAACTGATGTTCTTTGGAAAAGGGCCGCTTTGACCATTCAACAAGGCACAACGGCTAATCGAATGGTATGAACATACACATCTTTTCCGCGAATACAAGGTGCGGTCCGGTCTAGGTTCCCGTCGGGAGGAGCGGCGGCACGATCTCTCTCGTCGCTCCGCGGCCAGGATCGGGTGATTAAAACTGTTCGGTGTGCGGCACCTTCAGCGATTGAACAGTTGCCGCAGGATGTCGTTCATCGCCGGATTGTGGTCTTGCTGGGACGGATCGGGCGGCGAGGGTGGCGGTGCGGCTTGATCGGTGCCGCGGCCTTGAGTCGATCCTTGCGTCGAGTCCTGACTCCCCCGCTTCGCATTGCTTTGGTTCAGGGTGGAGAGGCCTTGCTGCAGCAGCTTGCCGATGGTCTCGCCGAGCTGTCCGCCGAGCGAATTGTTCTGGCTCGTGCCGCTGCCCTCGGCCTCGCCGCCACCCTTGCCACTCTTGTCATTCTTGGGCTGCGCGGTGCCGTTGCCGTCCTGTCTGCCGCCCAGAAAATCGGAGAGCCCGCCGAGCCCGGCGCCGCCAGGCCCGAACAGGCCCTTGCCCATCTCCTTGAGCTTGGCATAGGCCGCCTCGGGGTTGTCGAAGATGCCTTGGATCTCCGGATAGATCCGCGGGTCCGCCCACGGCCCCTCGATCATCACGGGAATGCCGAAGCCGACCGGATTGCCGGCGCGGCCCTGGCCCTCGGTGGTCATCACGAGCTGCGGCTCGACGCGGAAGCCGATCTGCCTGGTGTTGAGGTCGACGGTGCCGGCCCCGGTCATCTTCACCAGCGGACCGACGAGGTCGAGGTCGGTGGTTGTGGCCAGGCCGCGGTCGATCTTGAAGGAGGCCGAGAGCTGGCTGAGATCGGTCGAGAGCTCCGCGCTCTCCTGCCAGCCGGACAATGGGCTCGTGGTGAGGTTGCGGATCATCTGCGCGAGGTTGAGGCCGATGATCTTGCCGTCCTGGAAGGCGGCGAGCGCGGTGCCGCCGAGGCCGGCGACGATGGCGCGTTCGCTGGTGCCTTGCGAGTGCAGGTCGAACCTGGCCTGCATGCGGCCGTCGAGCTTGTCGAAGCCGGCAAGCGTCTTCAGCACCGGCAGCGCGCGGACGCTGTTGAGATCGAGCCGCAGTGCATAGGTGGGCGTGTCGCTGCTGGCGTCGATGGTGAGCTCGCCATTGGCGTTGCCGTCATAGGCGCCGAGATTGTCGAGCCGGCCCTTCACGACGCCGCTTGTGAGCGAGGCATCGATCGAAGCCGGCGCGAAGCGGCCGTCGCCGATCATGAGCTCCGCCGCCGAGATACGGGCCTGCGCGTCGACATAGTTGAGCAGCTTGAGGTCGATCGGCGCGTTGCTCCAGGTGTTGGTGCCCGCAGGCTGCGCCTCGGCGTTCGGTTGGCTCGGCGTCGCGGCGATGGAGATTCGCCGGAAGTCGAGGTCACACTTCACCAGCGGCTTGTTGCTGGCGAAATCGACCGAGGCCCAGCCGGTGAAGCCGCCGTCGCCGAGCGTGCCGGACACGCCGCTGAACATCAGGACGGTGCCGTTCAGTCGCACCTCGGCATTGGCCTTGAGCGCGGCGGGCAACAGGCCGGGGGCATCGATGTTGAATTCGGTCGGCGCGTTCTGCCGCTGCGTTGGCGGCGCGGCGGCGCGGATCTCGAAATTCACCGGCTTGTCGCGGGCGCGCGCGTTGCCCGTGACGACGATGCTGCGATCGGCGCCGACCGTCACGTCGGCATTCACCGTCTCGATCCGGTCCTCGACGCGGTCGCGCGGATTGGCGAGCACGATGGTGCCGCCGCTGATGCCGACATGCCTGACCGACATGGTGCTTGGGTTGCCGGGCGAGGCGGATTGCGCCGGCGGATTGTTGTCGCGGGTGCGCTCGCGCTGCAGCGGCAGGTTGACCACGGGCTTGATGATCACGAGGTCCGTGATCTCGGGCCGGCCCGACCACAGGCTCGACAGCGTCGTCTCGGCCTCGATGCTGTCGGCGGTGAAGCGGTTGTTGACCTCGCGCTGCGTCGGGGCCTGCAGCACGATATCGCTCAGCGTGATGTGGACCGTCGGCCAAAGCACGATCCTGCTGCTGCCATTGATCGCGACCTTGTAGCCGGTCTCGCGCTCGACCCGCTCGGCGATCGCCGACGTCAGGACGCCGGCCGGGATGCCGAACGCCCCGAGCAGCGCGATGATCACGGCGACCGCAGCGATCGCGGCTCCTGCAAGTTTCAGTGCTCTCATATCGTCGTTCCAACCGGGCAAACGGCATCGGGTTCGGTTGCGTCGCGGACGGGCAGGGCCGACCAGTCGGGATTATCCCGGAAACGGCAGTTGGCTCCAACCACGGGAAAAATAATCCGTTACCAGCATGAACTTATGTGACCTCTGACACCCTCCATTGAGGGTGAATCTTGCTAACCGGCGTTGCGGGACCGCTGGGATTGATCTGGAAGGCAGTGCCATGAGCAAACAGGCCGAATTTGCGGTCATTTTGAGGATGAACCCGATGTTCGCGGATCTCGGCGCGGACGAATTGCAGCGGCTTGCCGGCCTTTGCCACACCCGGCAGCTCGCGGCCGGTGATGTTCTGTTCCAGAAAGGCGATCCCGGCGATGCCCTGTTCGGAGTCCGCGCCGGCCAGATCCGGCTCGAGACCGGCGGCTCCGACGGCAACCGGGCGACGGTGAGCTTCATGGGATCCGGCGATCTCTTCGGCGAGATCGCGGTGCTCGACGGCCAGGACCGCATCGCAGAGGCGACCGCGGGCGAGCCCAGCGAATTGTTCGTGCTGCGGCGGGAGGATTTCTTCGGCTTCCTTGCGCGCGAGCCGAAGGTCGCGGTGCGGCTGATCGAACTGCTCTCTCAGCGCATCCGCCGGCAGAGCGAGCGGATGGAAGACTCCGTGCTGCAGCCGCTGCCGGTGCGGCTGGCGCGGCGGCTGTGCGCGCTGGCGGAGGATTTCGGCTCCGAAGTGCACATCTCGCAGGAACAGCTCGGCATCTTCGTCGGCGCCGCGCGCGAAAGCGTCAACCGTCAGCTCCAGAGCTGGCGCAGGGACGGCATTCTCGACCTGCAGCGCGGCCGCATCCTGTTGCACAACATGCCGAAGCTGACCGCGGTGGCGCGCAACGACTAATCGCCATCGCCCAAAAGATGTGCTTGCAGGAACCGGTCGCGGCCGCTTTCATTGCTAGCGCGGGTCCTTGGGGTGACACCCAGCCTTGCTGGCCTCACGCCATCCATCTGCAAACCCCTGCGGTCCTCCCGTTGACCGCAGGGGTTTCGCGTTCAGCGCTGCCGCGATTGCGCCTTCATTCCGCCGCAGGCGACATCGTGTCGGGCGGCCCCTTGGATGGAGGCTTGGATTGACGCTCGTTCGGGGCGAGTTCGTGGTCGGCGTGCGAGACCACCAGCCGCTTGCTGAAGCGCCAGATCAGGGCGCCGATGTCGTCCATCACCATGAACATCGCCGGCACGAACACCAGCGACAGCAGCGTCGAGAACAGCAGGCCGCCGATCACTGCGAGCGCCATCGGCGAACGGAACTCGCCGCCGGCACCGAAGGCGAGGGCCGATGGGGTCATGCCGGCGACCATCGCGATCGTGGTCATCACGATCGGGCGCGCGCGCTTCATGCCGGCATCGATCATCGCCTCTTCGCGCGTCTTGCCGCCGCGGATCGCCTCGATGGCGAATTCGACCAGCATGATCGCGTTCTTGGTGACGATGCCCATCAGCATCAGGATGCCGATCCACACCGGGGTCGTGAGCTGCTTGCCGGTCAGTAGCAGCGCCCCGATCGCACCGCCGATCGAGAGCGGCAGCGAGAACAGGATGGTGATCGGTTGCAGGAAGGTGCCGAATAGCAGCACCAGCACCGCATAGACCATCATCAAGCCCGCGGTGATCGCGGTCGTGAAACCGTCGGACAGCTCGTTGAGGCTTTCGGCATCGCCCGACGGGCTGACCTTCACCCCCTTGGGCAGGCTCTTCATCACCGGCAGGTCGTAGATCAGCTTGGTGGCATCGCCGAGCGCAGCATTGCCGACGAGGTCGGCGGCGACGGTGGCCTGCCGTTCGCGGTCGTAGCGGTTGATACTGGTCGGTCCCTGGTCGAGCTGGATGTCGGCGACGACAGACAGCGGCACGCCGCCCTTCTCGCCGTGCGAGCCGAGCGGCACCCGAAGCTGCTGCAGCATCTTCAGATCGCCGCGCGCGGTGTCTTCGAGCTGCACGCGGATCGGCACCTGGCGGTCGCCGGCGTCGAACTTGGCCAGCGCCGGGCCGACATCGCCGATGGTGGCAACGCGGATGGTTTGCGACAGGCTCTCGGTCGAGACGCCGAGCCTGGCGGCGAGTTCCGCGCGTGGGTGGATGCGCAGCTCGGGCCGGTCGAGCGCGGTCTCCGAGATCACATTGGCGATGATCGGGATCCGCTTCATCTGTGTCGCCAATTCGCTGGCGACATTGTTGACGATGTTGCTGTCGGTGCCGGTGACGACAAGCGAGATCGCGCGCAGGCCGTTTTCGTCGAGGAACCAGAACCGGATATCCGGCACGTTCTCGAGCTCCCTGCTGATCGAGAGCTCGAGCTGGCGCTGGGTGATCTTGCGATCGGCCTTTGGCGTGTAGTTGATGATCAGCGCGGCGCGGCGCACCTCCTGGGTGCCCGGTGGCACGCGGCCGCCGTCGACGAACACGCTCCTCACTTCAGGCCGCTTGCGGAGCCGCGCCACGATCTCTTCGGTGACCTTCTCGGTATACGCAAGCTGCGAGCCCGGCGGCAGCTCCATGGCAAGCAGCGAACGCGCGGTGTCCTGCGCCGGCAGGAAGCCCTGCGGCAGCAGCGTGATGCTCCAGATCGACGCCGCGAAGATCGCAAAGCCGATCAGCACGGTGACATAGTGATGCTTCACCGACCAGGTGACGAGGCTATGATAGCCGCGCAGGATGCGGCCCGGCGGCGGCTCGTCCTGCGAGTGATGCTTGAGGAAGTAGGCGGCCAGCATCGGCGTGACGAAGCGCGCGGCGAGCAGCGAGAAGAACACCTGCACCGAGACGGTAATGCCGAACTGCTTGAAGAACTGCCCGGCGATGCCGGACATGAAGCTTGCGGGCGCGAAGATCGCGATGATCGTCAGCGAGATCGCGATCACCGCAAGGCCGATCTCGTCGGCAGCTTCAAGCGCGGCGCGATAGGGCGTCTTGCCCATCCGCATGTGACGAACGATGTTCTCGATCTCGACGATGGCGTCGTCGACCAGAATGCCGGTCGACAGCGTGATGGCGAGGAACGAGACCAGATTGAGCGAGAAGCCGAGGAGGTCCATCGCCCAGAACGCCGGAAAGATCGACAGGGGAAGCGAGACCGCGGCGATGATCGTGGCTCTGATATCGCGCAGGAACAGCAGCACGATGATGACGGCGAGGATCGCACCCTCGAACAGGGTCGAGATCGCGGCTTCGTAATTGCCCTTGGTGAATTGCACCGAAGTGTCGATCAGCTTGAGATCGACGTCGGGATAGGCCGCCTTCAGGGCGTCGATGCGCTTCTGCACGGCGGCCGCGACCACCACGTCGCTCGCGCCCTTGGAACGCTTGATGCCGAGCGCCACCACCGGCTCGCCATTGAAGCGGGCGAAGGTGCGACGATCCGCGATGGTGTCGGTGACGGTGCCGAGGTCGTCGAGCCGCACCTCGCCGCCGCCGAACAGCGGGATCATGGTGCCGGCGAGCTCGTTCACGGTCTTGGCGCCCGCCAATGTGCGGATCGCCTGGTCGTTCTTGCCGATCTCGGCGCGGCCGCCGGCGAGGTCGACGTTGCTGCCGCGCAGGATCTGGCTGACATTGACGGCGGTGAGGCCGACGGCCTGTAGCTTGTCCGGATCGAGCGAGACCAGGATCTCGCGCTCGACACCGCCGATGCGCTCGACCTGGGCGACGCCGCGCACGCCCTGCAGCGCGCGCTTGACCACATCGTCGACGAAGTAGGAGAGCTGCTCCGGCGTCTTGCCGGGCGAGATCGCGGCGTAGGTCACGATCGGCAGGCCGATCACGTCGACGCGCTGGATCAACGGCTCGGTGACATTCTGCGGCAGGTTGGCGCGCACCCGCGTCACCGCATCCTTGACGTCATTTAGCGCGCGGTCGGTGTTGGTCTCCAGCGCAAACTGGATCGTGGTGACGGAGAGCCCGTCGGTGATCGACGATGAAATGTGGCGCACGCCTTCGACGCCGGAGACGCCATCCTCGATCGTCTTGGTGACTTGCGATTCAAGTTCCGAAGGAGCCGCGCCGAACTGCGAGACCGCAACCGAGATCACCGGAATGTCGGCGCTCGGCAGCCGTGTCACCGCGAGCTTGGTGAACGACACCCAGCCCAGCACGAGCAGGATGATCGAGAAGACGATCGAGGGAAGCGGGTTCCGGATCGACCATGCCGAGATGTTCAAAGCCATTAGCGTGTCCGCGTGCGATCGAGGTCTTCGGCAAACATCGTCTTGATCTGGTCGCCATCATGCAGCGAGGTGCCGGCGTCGGCCACGACGATTTCGCCGACATCGAGGCCTTCAACGATTTCAGTTAAGGTATCGGACGTCAGCCCAACCCGGACCCTGCGCGTTTCGACCGTATTGCCCTTCACGACCTGCAGCGTCTGGCGGTCGATCGCGGTGCGCGGCACCGCAACGCCGCAGGAGCGCTTGGCGTCGATATTGGCACGGGCAAACATGCCGACCTTGAGCGTGGGATTGTTGTTCAGGGTGATGCGGACATGTCCGAGCTGGGTCGTACGGTCGATCTGCGGTGAGATCAGGCGGACCTTGCCGACCATGTCGGGCGCATCGTCGCGGCTGATCCGCACGGTGGCGCCCGGATTGAGCTTCAGGAGCTGGAAGCCCGGCACCTCAGCGTCGAGCTCGATTTCGTTGTTGACGGAGATCTTGAACATGGCAGGGGCCTGCGGCGAGGCCGGCGTGCCAACCGCGGTGCGTACCTCGGTGATGAGCCCGGCTGCCGGCGCACGCAGCACGATCGGCTTGGTATTGCCCTGCGCGGCCTGCTGCGGCGGCGGAGTAAGCCGGGCGAGTTCCTGGCCTTCGGTGACGCTGTCGCCTTCGCGGACAAGGACGTCGGTGACCTTGGACCCCTCCTGGTCAACGTTCACCTGCGCCTCGCGGCGCGGCACAATGAAACCCGTGACGCGGACCATGTCGGAGAAACAGGCGTTGGTCGATTTCGTCACAACAACCAGCGCCTCGCCGGTTGTTTCCTTTGCTTCGGGGTGGGAGCGGTGCTCGAACGAATAATAGGCGATGCCAAGGGCCACAAGGACGACTGTTCCGAGCGCTGGCTTGAGGTACTGTGGAAGGTTCATCGCTGGATCAATCCAGGACTTGGCGCGTCGCAAGTGCTTGCCGAAAATCTCATCTCGCTCGCCACCCTGTTGTCCAGGCCCATGCAGGCCTGGTCTCCATTCTTTCACGCTCTGACGTCATGTGAGGCGGGTCACTGAGGTTTCCCGTCACGGTTGCCCCTTCGTTTGCCTTGGGCTTGTCCCAAATGCAAATGCGTCCCGCCGGGGTGCGGAACGCATTGTAGCCTCAAAAATATGGCATGCCACGTCCATCACCTGGCGGGATGTCCGGACGGCTCGATTTGCCTCGTCACTTCACGCCGTACTCGGCGAACTCCTTGACGATATTCGGGTCCATCGCCTTGGCGTTGGCGATGTCGAGATCGCCTTCCGCGGCCGCGCCGTTGCGTTTCTTGGCAAGGCCGCGCCCGTACAGCGAGGACGTCAGCCGCGGATTGATCTTCAGCGCTGCGTCGAAATCGGCGATCGCATTCTTGTTCTGTCCGCCCTTCAGGTTCATCAGGCCGCGGCTGTCGAGCGCATCGACGAAGTTCGGGCGTAGTCGCAGCGCCTCGTTGCAGTCCTTCAGTGCGGCTTGCAGGTCGCCGATCACGGTGCGGACCCAGCAGCGGTTGTTATAGGCCTCGACGTCCTTCGGATTGAGCCGCAGCGAATTGGTGAAGTCGTTGATTGCGAGCTGGTAGGCACCCTTGCTGGCGTAGACCTGGCCGCGACGATACAGCGCCGCCGCATCGTCCGGGTTCTTGTCCAGTCGGTCGCTCAGGCCCTTGATTGTTGGATCGTCGGCAAGCGCGAGTGCTGCTGGACTGGTCGGTGTCGGCGAGGGCTCGATCACCGTCGGCGCCTGAGGAGGCGGTGGCGGCAGGGTGATCTCGGCCTGCTTCGGCGGTGCCGGTGGCGGTGCTGGTGGCGCCGGCGGAGTTGGCGCTGTCGCCGTCTGAACGGGCGGTGCCGACGGAGTCTGCGCGGGCTGCGGTGCTGGCGTGGGCTGTGGCGCAGCCGCCTCGGCTGCGGGCGTGGCAGCCGGTGCGTTCGCAGGCTGCGGCGCGCCTGCAGGAATGAAGGAGAAATCCTCCGCCAGCGACGACGAAATCCACGGCACCTGCTCCTGGCGCGAGGCACGGGTGACACCGACCCGGGTGCGGTTCAGCGTTTCCTCAGCCATCAGGTCGGGGGTACGGATTTCCTTCAGCAATTCCCGCACGAACAGGCTGTGATCGCTGCCATTGTCGGAGATGACCGACGACAGCGCGGCCGAATACATCACCAACGTGCCGTTGGGGGCGATCACCGGGGCGAGGCCTGCCGAAAAGCTGCGGAAGCGGCGCTCGAACGGATTGCGCCTGGAGGCGTCGATCAGGGCTATCTTGACGCCGGCGCCGCGGCTGTTGATCTCGCCAAGCACCGTTTCGAGGCTGACGCCGTCGCGGCGAACGTCGGACTCGGCCCAGATTTGCGCATCGACCGGGATCATGTAGCTCTGCCGGTTCGACTGGATGCCGTAGCCCGAGAAGAAGATCAGCGCCACCGAGCCCGGCTTGATCTTGGCGTAGAGCTTGTCGAAAGCGCGGCGCATGCCGTCGCCGGTCAGGTTCTCGCCGATCTCGACCGTAAAGCCGTCGCGCTTGAGCTCGTCGGCCACATCGCGCGCGTCGTTGATCGGCTCCTTCAGCGGCGCATCGGCGTCGGGATATTTGGCGTTGCCGATGACCAGTGCGAAACGGTCACCGGCGGCGAGGGTTGGGATGGGCGAGGCGATCGAAAAAATCAACGTGGCGAGCAAGGCAAGGCGGATTTTCATGATCGCGGCAATCCAGATCGCTGCATTGCAAATGAAATGGCGCCGACCAGTTCGCGGCGCGGCGCCGTCACTCTACGGAAAGATCATTATCAAACCAGCACCCAATCCCGTCAACGCCTTGCCGCAGCGTCGTTGATCGCGACAGGGTGCAGGTCGGAACGCAATCGCCGCGGTCATGGCGCCATCGTCATCTGAGCATGGTGTAAGTTCCCGCGAGCGGATATCGTGATAGCTCTCACAAGGGGGCCGGCCGCCCGGTCATGCGCCTGTCACCGTGCCTGCGGGGGTTTGACCTTTGCGCAGGGTGATGGCTTTGTGCAGGACGGCAAGCCATTCAAACAAGAGCGATACCGATGGGAAACGCCTACGAGATCTATGCCCTGCGCTACGCGACGATGTCCCCGCGCACCCCCACCATGAACTTCCTGGCGCCTGATCCGCACGACACCACCGCGCAGGATCTGGATTACTTCGTCTGGCTGATTCGCGGCCACGGCGCTGACATCCTGGTCGATACCGGCTTCAACGCCGAGGAGGCCAAGGCGCGCGCCCGCAAGCTGACGCTCAACCCGGTCGATGCGCTGGCCGGCTTCGGTGTAGCCGCCGATACGATCCGCGACGTCATCGTCACGCATCTGCACTACGATCACGCCGGCAATCTCGACCGCTTCCCCAACGCCCGCTTCCATCTGCAGGAGCGCGAGATGAGCTACGCCACCGGCCGCTGCATGTGCAACGGCATGTTGCGCCATCCATTCTCGGTCGAGCATGTCACGCAAATGGTGCGCCATGTCTATGGCGAACGGGTCACCTTCCATTCCGGCGACGGCGAGATCGCGTCCGGCATCACCGTGCATCGGGTCGGCGGCCACTCCGACGGTTTGCAGGTGGTGCGGGTGGAGACCGCGCGCGGCCCCGTCGTGCTGGCGTCCGACGCCGCGCACTACTACGCGAACCTGCACAGACGCAGTCCGTTCCCGATCGTCTACAATGTCGGCGACATGGCGCAGGGCTGGGAGATCGTCGAGCGGCTCGCCGGCCATCCGGATCGCTTCATCCCCGGGCACGATCCGATCGTGAGCGAGATCTACCCGCGCGCCAGCGACAAGGTCGATGCCTTCGCCTTGCACCTCGCGCCGTCGCGCTCATTTGCGAAGTAGGCTAGGCGTGGGCGCAGGTCGAGCCACAAATTCGGTGTCGTCCCAGGCTTGACTCGGGACCCATAACCACGACTGCGAATTGTTGTGCGACGTTGGAGCAATAGCTCGCTTCCGGCACACAACGCTGTGATTATGGGTCCGGCTTTCGCGGGGACGACAGTTGGAGAGAGCGTTGCCTAATACGATTCCTTTGCGTCGGCTTCTTCGCTGGTCTGCACCAGTTCGAGGCTCTGCTCGATCTTGCCAAGCAGGCGGCCGAGATCGCGGCGTTCCTGGGCTGAGAGACAGGAGAGAATCTCCTGCTCCTTGCGTAGCAGGCGCGGGATCAGCTCCTCGTACAGCGCCTGGCCCTTCTTCGTCAGTTGCAGCCGGAATTCGCGGCGGTCATCCTCGTTCTCGACGCGCTCCACGATCTCGCGCTCCATCAACGCGGAGACGGCGCGGCTGATGGTGGATTTGTGCGTGCGGGTGCAGTGCGCGATGTATTGCGCGCTGCAGGCGTCGGCGCGAAAACCAAGCGTCGCGAGCACGCGCCACTCCGGAATGTCGAGGCCGTAGCGCGCCTGATATTCGCTCGACAGCGCCGAAGAGACCTCGGCCGAAAGCCGGTTCAACCGGAACGGCACGAAGTGGAACAGATCAAGCCGCTTTTTGCCCGGCGCAGCGTCGTCGCGCAGATCGCCGTCCACCGCGCCTGCGCGCACTGGAGGCTGGCTTGCAGAGGTTCTGGCCAAAAATCCCTCCAATTTGAGTTGACGACGGGCCCGACAGGGAGTTTAAGATAGTTGCAAGTGAGACTAATTTAGCAAGATCGCGCTCCGGCCGCAAGCTTGTCATGGGGCCGCGGCTAAAGGGCCGGCGCGAAAGGGAAGCATCCAGGGTCACGCAATGGCACAAGCCAATTCGGCACAGGCCAAAACGCAGTTCGGCTATCGCCGTCATCCCGACCAGGACCGGTCGGGGGCCAATCTGGCGGAGCACCCTGTCGTTGTCGTCGGCGCCGGCCCGGTTGGGCTGTCGCTGGCGATCGATCTGGCGCAACGCGGCCAGCGCGTGGTGCTGCTCGACGATGCCGACCGGATCGGCGAGGGCTCGCGCGCGATCTGCTTCTCGAAGCGCTCGCTGGAGTTCTGGGATCGGCTCGGCGTCGGCGACCGCATGGTCGACAAGGGCGTGGTGTGGAGCGTCGGTAAGATCTTCCACGGCGACGCGCAGCTCTACCAGTTCAATCTGCTGCCCGAGGAGGGCCACAAGCGGCCGGCCTTCATCAACCTCCAGCAGTTCTATGCCGAGGCCTATCTGGTCGATCGCGCCGGGCAACTGCCGGAGATCGATCTGCGCTGGCGCAACAAGGTGATCGCGCTGGAGAGCCGCAACGATGACGTCGCGCTGACGATCGCAACGCCCGACGGTTCGTATCAGGTGCGGGCGACTTTTGTCATTGCCTGCGACGGCGCACGCTCGTCGCTGCGGCAGATGGTCGGCGCTGAGTTCGCAGGCCAGGTGTTCGAGGACCAGTTCCTGATTGCCGACGTCAAGATGACCGCGGCCTTCCCGACCGAGCGCTGGTTCTGGTTCGACCCGCCGTTCCACGCCGGGCGCTCGGCGCTGTTGCACAAGCAGCCGGACGACATCTGGCGGATCGATCTGCAGCTCAACCCGGACGCCGATCCGGTCGCCGAGAAGCGGCCGGAGAATGTGCGGCCGCGGATCGCGCGCATGCTCGGGCATGACAAGTTCGATTTCGAGTGGATCTCGCTCTACAAGTTCCAGTGCCGGCGGATGGCCAAGTTCATCCACGGCCGGGTGATCTTCGCAGGCGATTCCGCGCATCAGGTTTCGCCATTCGGCGCGCGCGGCGCCAATTCCGGGCTGGAGGACGCCGAAAACCTGGCGTGGAAGCTCGATCGCGTGCTGCGCGGGCGCTCGCCGGAAGGATTGCTCGAGAGCTATCACATCGAGCGCAGCGCGGCAGCGGACGAGAATATCCGCGAATCGACGCGCTCGACCGACTTCATGGCGCCGGCGACCCGGCAGGAGGCGCGGCTGCGTCAGGCGGTGCTGTCGCTCGCCAAGGAAACCGAATTCGGCAAGCGCATGGTCAATGGCGGCCGGCTGTCGGTGCCCTCAGTCTACGACACGCCACTGTCGACGGAGGATCGCGACGAATGGCGCGGCGGGCCGCGGCCGGGGGCCTCGATGCTGGATGCGCCCGTTGCTGACCGCGACGGCAAGTCCAGCTTCCTGACCGAGGCGTTCATCAAGCAGGGAACACGGTTCACGCTGCTGGCGTTTGGCAATGGAGCGGTTGTCGACGTCCCCGAGGGTGTCGGCAGGATCCAGGTCGGCGGCGAGGGCGGCCTGGTCGACGCCCAGGGTCTTGCCGCCAAGCGCTACGACGCCGCGCCCGAGACGGCCTATCTTTTGCGGCCCGACGGCTATGTCGCGGCGCGCTTCCGCAAGGCACAGCGGCCGGCGCTCGATGCGGCGCTTTCGCGCGCATCCGGCCTGAATTGAGGTGTCGCCGATGACGCTGTCGACCAACTCGAACTTCGCAAGGCCCGACGATGCCTTCCGCGCCATCGTCGAGGCGCATCGCGGCCTCACCGAAGCCCAGAGCGCCGATTTCGACGCCGCGCTGGTTCTGGTGCTCGCAAACCACATCGGCGACATCGATGTGCTGCGCGAGGCGATCGCGCTCGCGAAGCGACGGACACTGGATGCGAGCCAGCAGCAGCAACAGCAGCAACAATAGTCTCGACGTAAACGAACAGGATTGAACTGATGGCCAAAGGTTTCGCCTCAACCACCGACCTCGCGGAGAAGAAGGTCACCTTCTCCGAGATCGGCACCGATCTCTATGCCTTCACCGCCGAGGGCGACCCCAACACCGCGGTGATCGTCGGTGACGACGGCTGTCTGGTGTTCGACGCGCAGGCGACGCCGGCGATGGCCAACAAGGTGATCGAGCGGGTCAAGACCGTTACCGACAAGCCGATCAAATATGTCGTGCTGTCGCACTATCATGCTGTGCGCGTGCTCGGTGCGTCCGCCTATCGCGCGCAGGGCATCGTCGCTTCGCAAGAGACTTATCGGCTGATCCAGGAGCGCGGCCAGCAGGATTGGGATTCCGAATACGGCCGTTTCCCGCGGTTGTTCCAGGATGCCGCGAGCATTCCCGGCCTGACTTGGCCGACGCTGACCTTCGAGGGCGAGATGTCGATCTATCTGGGAAAACGCGAGGTGCGCCTGATGCAGCTCGGCGCCGGCCATACCTCCGGCGACATCGTCGCCTGGGTGCCCGATGCCGAGGTGATGTTCTCCGGCGATCTCATCGAGTATCACTCGGCCTGCTATTGCGGCGACGCGCATTTGCGCGAATGGCCGATGACGCTGAACGAGATCCGCGCCTTCAATCCGAAAGCGATCGCGCCGGGTCGCGGCGATGCGCTAACCGGCCTGTCCACCACGCGCGATGCGATCGCGATGACCCGCGACTTCGTCACCACGCTCTATGGTGCCGCCGAAAGCTCCGTCGCCAAGGGCCGTACGCTGAAGGACTCAATGGCCGCGACGCGCGAGGTGATGGATCCGAAGTTCGCGAGCTTCGCGATCTACGAGCACTGCCTGCCGTTCAACGTCTCCCGCGCCTATGACGAGGCCTCGGGAATCGACGATCCCGTGATCTGGACCGACAAGCGTGACCAGGAAATGTGGGCCGCCCTGCAAGGAGGAGGATGACCATGAATATCAACACCTCGCCTGATCAGATCGTGCGCAGCACCGCGCAGGTGACGCCGGGCTACATGTCCGGCTTCGGCAACAGTTTTGAAACCGAGGCATTGCCCGGCGCGCTGCCGATGGGGCGCAACTCGCCGCAGCGCTGCGCCTACGGGCTCTATGCCGAGCAGCTTTCCGGCTCGCCGTTCACGGCGCCGCGCGGCACCAACGAGCGCTCCTGGCTCTATCGCATCCGGCCGTCAGTCAAGCATTCCGGCCGCTTCGCCAAGGTCGATGCCGGGCTGTGGCGCACCGCACCGTGCCACGAACACGACATGCCGATCGCGCAACTCCGCTGGGACCCGGCGCCGATCCCGAAGCAGGACCAGACCTTCCTGCAGGGCGTGCAGACCATGACCACGGCGGGCGATGCCAACACGCAAGCCGGCATGGCCGCGCATGTCTATCTCATCACCCAATCGATGGTGGACCAGCATTTCTACAATGCTGATGGCGAGATGCTGTTCGTGCTGCAGCAGGGCAATCTGCGGCTCGTTACCGAGTTCGGCCGCATCGATGCCGAGCCCGGCGAGATCGTGGTGATCCCGCGCGGCGTCAAGTTCCGCGTCGAGATTCCGAACGGGCCGGCGCGCGGCTATCTCTGCGAGAACTACGGTGGCGCGTTCACGCTGCCAGAGCGTGGCCCGATAGGCGCCAACTGCCTGGCCAATTCGCGCGATTTCCTGACGCCGGTGGCGGCTTACGAAGACAAGGACACGCCGACCGAGCTCTACGTGAAATGGGGCGGCTCGTTGTTCAAAACCACGCTGCCGCATTCGCCGATCGACGTGGTCGCCTGGCACGGCAACTATGCGCCCTACAAATATGACCTGCGCACCTTCTCGCCGGTCGGCGCGATCTCGTTCGATCATCCCGATCCGTCGATCTTCACGGTGTTGACCTCGCCGTCGGAGACCGCGGGCACTGCGAATATTGATTTCGTGATCTTCCCCGAGCGCTGGTTGGTGGCCGACAACACCTTCCGTCCGCCGTGGTATCATATGAACATCATGTCGGAGTTCATGGGCCTGATCTACGGCGTCTACGACGCCAAGCCGCAAGGCTTCGTGCCCGGCGGCATCAGTCTGCACAACTGCATGCTGCCGCATGGCCCCGACCGTGAAGCCTTCGAGCATGCCAGCAACGGCGAGCTGAAGCCGGTGAAACTGACCGGCACCATGGCTTTCATGTTCGAAACCCGTTTTCCTCAGCGCGTGACCAAACATGCGGCGACGTCGTCGACGCTGCAGGACGATTATTCGGATTGCTGGAAGGGACTCGAGAAGAAGTTCGATCCGAGCAAGCGGTAGAATTCACGTCGTCATAGCCGGGCTTGACCCGGCCATCCATCTTTTCAAAGAGCGATGGATCGCCGGGTCAAGCCCGGCGATGACAAGTTAGTCACCGGAGAAGCATCTTGCCCCACCCCAACGACCCCAAACTCCGCTCCTTCATCGACGTCGCGCCGACCTCCGACTTCCCGATCCAGAATCTCCCTTACGGTGTGTTCTCGGCGAACGGATTGGCCCCGCGCGTCGGCGTCGCGATCGGCGACTATGTGCTCGATCTCTGGGAGCTCGAGCAGGACTCGCGGCTCGATGTGGGACCACTCGGCGTGTTCGCGCAACCGTCGCTCAACGCCTTCATGGCGCTGGGGCCGAAAGTGTGGTCGGCAACGCGGGCGCGGATCAGTGAGTTGTTGCGCTCCGATCATCCGGAGCTGCGCGACAACAGGGACTTGCGGGCGCGGGCGCTGGTGCCGATGGCCAATGTGAAGCTGCACATGCCGTTCACGGTCGCGGGCTACACCGATTTCTATTCGTCGAAGGAGCACGCCACCAATGTCGGCGTCATGTTCCGCGGCAAGGACAACGCGCTGCAGCCGAACTGGCTGCACATGCCGATCGGCTACAATGGCCGCGCCTCGACCGTGGTCGTGAGCGGCACCAAGGTGCGCCGGCCACGCGGCCAGCTCAAGCCGCCGGCAGCCGACGTGCCGAGCTTCGGCCCGTGCAAGCGGCTCGATTTCGAGCTGGAGATGGGCGTGGTGGTCGGGCAAGCCTCGCCGATGGGCCAGATGCTGACCGAGAAGCAGGCCGAGGAGATGATCTTCGGCTTCGTCATCCTCAATGACTGGAGCGCGCGCGACATCCAGCAGTGGGAGTATGTACCGCTGGGGCCATTCCAGGCCAAGGCGTTCGCGACCTCGATCAGTCCGTGGGTGGTGACACGCGAAGCGTTGGAGCCGTTCCGGATGCAGGGCCCGGCGCAGCAGCCGGAGCCGCTCGCTTATCTGAAGCAGACGCAGCCAAACAATTACGACATGCTGCTCGATGTCGCGCTGCGTGCCGGGTCGATGAACGAAGCGAAGACGATCTGCAGCACCAATTTCAAGTACATGTATTGGTCGTCGGTGCAGCAGCTCGTGCACCACGCCTCATCAGGCTGCGCCATGAATGTCGGCGACCTCTTGGGGTCCGGCACGATCTCCGGCCCTGAGAAGCACCAGCGCGGCAGCCTGCTCGAGATTAGCTGGAACGGCACCGAGCCGGTCGAGCTTGCCGGCGGCGTCAAGCGCTCGTTCCTCGAAGACGGCGACTCGCTCGTGATGCGCGGCTGGTGCCAGGGTGACGGCTATCGCGTCGGCTTCGGCGAGGTCGAGGGCACGATCGTTGCGGCGGAGTAGTTCTTCGCGCATCTCGTTACTTCACCTCCCCTTGAAAAGGGGAGGTCGGTTTGCGTTGCAGCGCAAACCGGGTGGGGATCTCCTCTCTCCACGAGTGCCGGCGTCCGCGGCTTGACCCCCACACCGCCCTCCCCCTGGCGGGGGGAGGGAACGAGAGAGCGGAGCCAAGCATCACCGTTCCTCTGGGCGAATATCCCTCAGGCGCTTCGAATGCGCTGCGACGTCCTCGAGGCTGTATTTCAGATGCACCCGCTTATCTGACGGCGGGTGCTTTGCCGTACACACGCCCGGCCGCCACTCCTTCGCAGGCCGGATCGGCCGCGGCGCGAAGCCCCCGCCGCAGTTCGGGCAGACATTGCCGAGCTTGACGTCGGCGCATTCCGCGCAGAACGTACATTCATACGAACAGATCCGCGCGTCGGTCGCGTTCGGCGGCAGGTCCTTGTCGCAATATTCACAGTTCGGTCGCATCTGCAGCGCCATGGTCGCCTCTCTTGCCGGATGTCGGAGGATGATCGCAAATCATGCCCTAGGGACGAACGGCGTATTTCCCTCGATTTGCGCCATCCTACCCCTGCAACGCCTTTAGCGGCAGCTTTGAGCTTTCCTTGAGACGGTCGAGCACGATCGAAGAGCGCACATGGGCGACGCTCTGGTGCGGCATCAGCACATTGTTGACGATGTCGGACAGGCTCTTGAGGTCGCGCAGCATCACTTTCAGCACGTAGTCGGCATCGCCCGTCAACGCGTAGGCCTCCTGGATGTCGTCGACGCGATTGACCAGCTCGCGAAACCGCTTGGCGTTGTCGGGCGAATGGGTCGCCAGGGTGATATGGATGAAGGCGATCAGGCCGAAGCCGAGCGCTTCGCCGGCAAGATCGGCGTGATAGCCGGCGATGACCCTTTCCTCCTCCAGCCGCATCCGCCGCCGCGAGCATTGCGAGGCCGACAGCCCGACGAGGTCGGCGAGCTGCTGGTTGGTCAGCCGGCCGTCGTCCTGCAAAGCAGCGAGCATTTTGAGGTCGAAGGCGTCGACTTCAGTCATGCGCTAAATCCCATTTCTTTGCACGGACCATGCGCAATGCTAGCAATTCATGGATCATTTTGCACGCACCTTGCACGACAAATGGCGGAGATTCGTCCCGAGACAAATCAGGGAGATTCCGCCATGGGTCCGTTTCCGCACGACGCGCCGCCGGCCGAGATCAGCGCCGACAACCCGATGGGCACCGACGGATTCGAGTTCGTCGAATATGCTCATCCCAATCCGGAGGAGCTGCACGCGCTGTTCAGGCTGATGGGCTTCGTCGCCGTCGCCCGCCACAAGACCAAGGCAATCACGGTCTATCGCCAGGGCGACGTCAACTATCTCGTCAACGAGCAGCCCGGGACCCACGGCTTCAACTTCGTCGCGGCGCACGGTCCGTGCGCGCCGTCGATGGCGTTCCGCGTGGTCGATGCAAGGCGGGCCTATGAGCGCGCGCTCTCGCTCGGCGCCGAGCCGGCGGATGCGTCATCCGCGCAGAAGACGCTGGATGTGCCCGCGATCAAGGGCATCGGCGGCAGCCTGCTCTATTTCGTCGACTGCTATGGCGCCAAGGGCTCGGCCTATGATGCCGAGTTCGAGTGGCTCGGCGCGGTGAATCCGCGGCCTGCGGGCTCCGGTCTCTATTACGTCGATCACCTCACCCACAACGTCCACCGCGGCCGCATGGATGTCTGGACCGGCTTCTATGCCAGGCTGTTCAACTTCCGCCAGATCCGCTTCTTCGACATCGAGGGCCGTGCATCGGGCCTGTTCTCCCGCGCGCTGACCAGCCCGGACGGCAAGATCCGGATTCCGATCAACGAGGATGCCGGCGATTCCGGACAGATCGAGGAATATCTCAACACCTATCGCGGCGAGGGCATCCAGCACATCGCCTGCGGCGCGCGCGACATCCATTCGACGGTCGAGACGCTACGCGCCGCCGGCCTGCCCTTCATGCCGTCACCGCCCGACACCTATTTCGAACGGATCGACGCCCGCCTGCCGAGGCACGGTGAGGACGTCGCGCGGCTACGGACAAACGGCATCCTGATCGACGGCGAGGGCGTGGTCGACGGCGGCCAGACCAAGGTTCTGCTGCAGATCTTCTCGGCGAACGCGATCGGGCCGATCTTCTTCGAATTCATCCAGCGCAAGGGCGACGACGGATTCGGCGAAGGCAATTTCAAAGCGCTGTTCGAATCGATCGAGGAAGACCAGATCCGCCGCGGTGTACTCAAGGTCGATCACGCGGCGTGAAGACGTTGTAGGGAGCCGCGCTCGCCGATAGCCATAGGTGTCGTCCCTGCGAAAGCACTATGGCATCTACACGTTTGCGGTGCCGTATACGAGGATTTGGAAGCGAGCCATCCCGATGTGGAAGGTGATTGGTCCAGGTGGGCGATGCGAGGCGTAGCCGGTCCATCCGCCGAGCTTTGCG
>Ga0209589_1001114_pt1 | contig 42798 bp, 19 predicted proteins | sample CowpeawhiteBW_FD_187525 | JGI IMG/M metagenome (GOLD analysis project Ga0209589, IMG submission 187525) | Root nodule microbial communities of legume samples collected from California USA - Cow pea white BW (SPAdes) (version 2) | ecosystem: Host-associated > Plants > Roots > Nodule | place: USA...
TATATATATATATATATATATATATATATATATATATATATATATATATATATATATATATATATTTATATATATATATATATTATTGCCATATTTTTTTAAGATTCTACTTTCATGTGTTTTCATGTGTTTAAGAAAATGAATATTTTTAATTAAAAATAATAATTTATAAATAAAAATATAACTTGTCCCTTAAATTTTCAAGTTTCGCCAATATATATATATATATATATATATATATATATATATATATATATATATATATATTATATCTTCAAATAGTTTCGAAAATATTCAGTAGATATATAAAATATGAATATGAACTGATGATTCTATACTTTTTTATCAAAATCCAATAATATTTTTTAATAAAAAAACATATATTATTAAAAATAAAGTCTATTCACTACATCTAGTTTAAATTACGTAAAGAACTAATATTTAAAATATTTAACACATAAAAAAATTTGTTTTAAAAAATATATATTATTTTCTCAATTATACATCTTTAAATAGCATTTATAATTATTATCGTTCATCTTACTTTTTAATATTTACAAATCTAAATAAAATTATAATTTTTATTTTTATTAATATTAAAAAAAAAAGTCCGTGCACCAGTCAAGAGAACATGACATGTATTTTTTTTTTCTTAAATTTGATGAAGTATAAGAATTTAACCAAAACATGCAAACCATTAGTCAGATTTCATTTATGTTGATTATTATACTTTGGCTTGCACGCTTCGAGAGAATATGTTGCACATATTCGAATATCGTATGATATTTTCTTTGATACCATCTTTGCTGATGTTTGTTCTTTAAACCATAATGTGCATAGTTTGTTTCTTACCATACATTAATAGTCTTATTAGCATTGTTCTCACTTGGGTGTGTCCCTTTCTCTATAAATGTCTTCTCTTTCAGAAACGTTTTTTCAGTTCAATTTACACAGGAAACGACACAAACCTGAGGCAAAGTAAAACGGCACAAGGTATACAAACAACATATTCTTCCCCTTTAAAAATATTTTTAATTATAAAATTGCATTGAAAATGAAATGAATACATCTTTTTTGTTGATCTTGTGTATTAATTTATCCTATTACGTAAAAGGAATTGTTAAAGAGAGTGCATAAGGTTTGAGATCAATAAATCGTAAATAAAAATCATATTCGAAACTAATTTCAGTAAACCAAAAAATTTCAAAAAATTTCTTATTTATTTCAAACTTATAGATTTTCAATTTAAAAGATATTATCCTCATTTAACTACATATGTGACATCTCATTTAATAGATGAACTTAATTAAATGAAATATCACATATAATATAATATAAAGAGCAACACCATGAAGTATATATGTGTCAACCATTACAGTTATCCATGAATATAATGGAAGAAAAAACTAGACACACCATGATGCCATGAACAGAATAAAAGTGGTTCAATAGTTGTCCAAAAGAGCTTGTTCATAGAGCACAAGATTACAATATGACAAAGGTCCTTCAAAACATGAGTCGAACATCAATTTATCTAGATACAATATAACCAAGCATGTGATAGCAAACAACAAGACTCTAAGACTCAATTTATATGGATACATATAATCAGTCAGATTCACCGGATGCTTGCACTTGTGGTGGCCTCTACTGCTCTGTAGTGCCATTTCCAATGGGTTTCACCCTACCACGCACAAGGTTAGCCTTTAAACATCTAAGTCCATTTTCATGCCAAAGACTAGCTCCTCCTGCTACTCTCACCACTTGAGTTAGTCCGATCTACGTGAAACTAACTTACTCTTTAGAGTGTTAGGATGCAATCCTTACTTAAATCTTTACCTAATTATATACACTATGGCTGTAAGACCCGTGGAATTTAATTAATTAATAAATACGGGAGGAAGGGCATTTATGACATTAAATTATGGTTGGTATGATGTGGAAAAGTATTAACTCAAGTGGTTACGAGTACTTAATTTGTGAAAGGACTTGGGTTTAAGTCCTATGTATGCCAATTTTATGTTATTGTTTGTTATTATTTTAAATATATGTTAATCATGCGGTGGATAAATATGATACTTGAATTATGTTTGTTTGCATGAAATATGAATTGGTTGAATGGTCTGGCTTTGAGTTTGGCATTGCATGGTTGTGGGTTCAAACCTTGATAAACCCAAAGTAGACTTTCTTTTTGCCAAAAATTCTTTTAGCATGAAGGTGGAAGGACATAGAAACCCTAGATGGTAAAGGGGCAGCCATGGGTAGTTGAAAACAGACCATAAAGGCTAAATAAATGGTAATTAACATTACCATTATGCAAATTTTCGTTTTGTGCAATTAAACTCCACTAAAGTCAAGTTTAAAAGGGTAAATTGTGGTCAGAGTGAGGGTTTTGGCAAGCTGAAATTGAAATCCGAATTAGAGCACGAAAATCATAGAGATTGGTGAGGTTTGAGTGAGGTTCTGCAGTCAAAGTGAGAGGACACCAAAAGGGAGAACGTTGGTGATCATTGGGGTCCCTCAAGCAATCCAATTATAAGCAAAAGGATCTAGGGTAGGGGAGCTGGACTCCGTTTTTGTTTTTCATTTTAATAATTCCATGAATAGTATGATAGCATGAATGCATGATCGCTGTTGTATCTATGAATTTCTGATTTCTGGAAATTTTCCAAAAACCGCCTGGCGGGCTATACATAGCCGTCAGGCGGCTCATACAAATTCGTGTGTTTTCTGGGTTCCTAGAGGAATCGCCTGGCGGTGAAGCCCTGTACCGCCAGGCGATGCAAGCTTGTAACCATTTTCTGGGTTCCTCTGATGAACTGCCTGGCGGTGTTCAATATCCGCCAGGCGACGTGAGCCATGCTGGCCCGATTTTGTAATTTTGTGCGTTCTGGGATGGTTTTTGATCGGGGGAACACTAAGGGGTATTGGTTAAGGAATGATACAACATGTAATTTGGTGATTTTTGGCGTAATTGATGGTGAAATTCAATAGAACAGTGAAAATGCGCTCTTAGGGATTTTTGCTAATTATTCTAAAACCAGTTCTGTTGATATTAGCTAAGGGATTTTTGGTGTCTCTAGAGTATGTTATTGAGGGGAAACGGCAAAGTGGAATCAGAGAGTATACAAAAAGGGTAGAAGTCTCATCGCTGGTGCGGAAAGTCTGGGAAACTGCCCAGATAATTATACATCGCCTAGCAGCACGAGACCTGCCGCTAGGCGCCACCTCAGTAGCATAGGTCCTGCGTCGTTGTAATAAGACAGTGTGAATTCTGGGAGATTCGTGATTTAGGTAGGAAAGGAAATGTGAACTTTAGCCATTGCAGATGTTTGGGTCACTAACATTACTAAGTGAGCTTGGATGAAAAGGGCGAAAAGGAAAAGGTTGAAACATTGAATGAATAGAGCTGGCGTAGGGCTGAAATAGAGTAATCTTAAGTAAAGGGGTTATAATGTCAATGTCAACTATAGGCCAGGAGATTTATAGGCGTATAGTGAATTTGAAGGAAATGAAATTGGTAATATAGTGGACATGTTAGGAAATGAAAGGGGGTCTATTGATGTTAGAATCATAGCAGAGCATATGAATGTAGTGGTTTGGCAAGGATGCGAACTCCTAAGGATTGTGGAACCAAATTAGTAAATTAGAGTAGAGGGAAACATAGGTAAGCAAATGATCGGGTGACCTAGACCAAATCCATATGAGTGTGAGTTGTATGGAAGCGAACTAATTGGATCAGAGTGGAACAATGGAGTAGAATGCAGACCAAAATTTGTTACTGAAATTTCGTTATAAGTGCTGAAAGTTGAATTTTGTGAGAGTACTGGTATAGCGCCTGGCGGATGGGTTGGAACCGCCAGGCGATAGCAAGAAAACAGTGGGGTTCTGGTGTAGGTGGCGCCTAGCGGAGGGAAAGGTCCGCCAGACGATAGCGACAGAAATAGTAACCTCTGGAGTAGCGTTCGCCTGGCGGTGTGGACGGTCCCGCTAGGCGGTGGTGGTAGACTTTGTGATTTTTTAGGCGCTTGGCACCTGGCAGAACGTGTCCCCCGCTAGGTGGTCTGGAAGCTGATAGTGCCTAGCAGTACGTGTCCCCCGCTAGGCGATTTGACGACTGTAAGTCCTAGTGGTTGGACTATTTATACGTGATCTACAAGGCTTTTATTGATACTTTAAAGGTGGGATTGCTAGTGTTCCTTGAGTTGTGGCTCGAAACTTATCCCTTGAGTTGTGGCTCGGGATAAGGGTTAAGCACGTGGTATTCCTTGAGTTGTGGCTCGGAATAGCATCTCTTGAGTTGTGGCTCGGGATGGCGGATGAACACGAGGAACCCTTGAGTTGTGGCTCGGGTTGGCGAGTGTTCCCGGTGTGAATGTGCTGGTTGTGGCCAGTACGGATGGGTCTAGATAGATTGCCCTCCTTAGTCGTTGACTGACGAGTTTGATAGTCTTGGGACGATACAAGTTATACTCATATTTGGGAACTCCACCTGGCGTTGCGATGTATGATCTGTAGCAATGGTTTCCCGCACGTGCTCTATCGGGTGTGGTTGATAGGTATGGCAGCAAGTCATCTTGAAGTATTTACTAGAAGATGTAGAACATGAATAATATGGTTGTAGCCATGTGTTACGAATTCAAAGATGGAATAATCTGGGATATTTGTGCTATTCATAGTGATGTGTTGTATATGTATATATCTGTGAATTAATATATGCTTTATCTATTAAGCTCACCCTATCTGCTTGTGTTTGGCGATAATCGTATATGCGGTATACGTGAGTAGATGATGTTAATGCAGGTGGTTCTGGTGAAGCTTAGACTCAGAGCGAGGGATGACCTGGGATTTTTATATCTATGTTTTTATTATTTTGGTTTTGAGATAATTATGTAACCTTTTGGGATACATTTGAATATTATTTCAGCTTTACAAATTATGGACTCCTGTTTTCATTACACGTTAATAAAAGTTTTTAAATATTTCCCGCGTTTTAGGAAAATGAGGTATTATTAAATGCAGTGTTTTAATTTATTTCTTTATTTTATTAAAAAATCAGTAATATCCTGATGGGATGTTACAATGGCACCACCATGAAATCTTACCAAGAGATTCATGGAATTACGTCCATCTCATACGGCACCACCATGAGATCTCACCAAGAGATTCATGGAATTATGTCCATCACATCCAACACCACCATAAAATCTCACCAAGAGTTTCATGGAATTATGACAATCTCATACCATAGCCATGTTTCACCAACCAACCATAGATTTATCAAGCATAACAATCTCATGCCAATATCCAACCAATCAACCAATCATGATTCATGCACTTATTCATACCAAGCTTATCAATTCCAGTCCCATTATATCATATAGAACATACAAGGCATCATACTTAATTTTTTAGAGCAACAAATCATCCAATCATTTGAAACATACATGTATCCAATCAACTCTGTCAATCTCGCTCAAGCTAAGGAGCTCTCGCTTAGGCAAGAGGAACCCCTCGCTCAAGCTACCAGCTCTCGCCTGGGCGAGACTACAAACAGAGGGCACGTCGAGGTCTCGCTCAAGCTAGCCCATCTCGCTCAAGCAAGAGGCCTTCGCTTAGGCGAGCCCTCAAAACAGAGAGGTGGTGAGTTGCTGCTCTCGCTCAGGCGAGAGCTCCTCGCTTAAGCGAGAGCTTTTCGTTTTGAGCGACCATGCAGCTCGCCTGGGCGACTTCATCAAAACTCGCCTACTCTCACGCGTGCAACCACCAGATTCAAACCAGAAACACACATCATACATTATTCACACCATCACAGCACCATACAATCATTTAAGAACACGAAACAGTCTAACAATAGGCAAAATAAACATAAAGGCATGAAACCCTATCTTCCCTCACCTGGAGTGGAGCTAAAAACGTAAGCACAGTGGTCCTAGAAGAAGAGAGGGGTACTGTAACTCCAACTAGTGCAAGGAAACTGGAAAAACAGACGCATAGAAGCTAGCATAAGGTTTCAACATCAACCCGAGGTAGAACCCAGACACTGGAATGCAAAGAAAGGGGTAAAGTTCAAGTTCGACTTACCCAGAGAAGACGTTAGAGTGAAACAGTGGGTGCTCTGATTGTACCTTAGTAGAGCTCACGTATGCAGTTCTAAGAGGGAAGAAGGAGCTGGTTCATTTCTAGAAAATAAGACACCAAAAGTGAATTAGGGCTAGAATGAAAGGTCCCCTTGCCTTTGTACAAGGGATGGTAAGGGTTTTTGGGCACCCTATGGGCTTGTCTTAGGCCCAACAGACAATGTTAGGACCTTATATCATAATATAGAAAAAGTGGGCCTTACATTCTCCCCAACAACAAAAATTTCCGACCTTGAAAATTAAGACTTACCAAAAAATCAATGTGGATGTGACTTCCTCATATCCTCCTCTAGCTCCAAAGTAGAGTCATCAGTCCTTTAGTCCCAGATGACCTTGACAAGACTGACGGGTATTCTCCGGTGTTCCTTAACTCGACGATCCTCCAAAGCAACTGGTTGCACTTCCATTGTGAGGTCCTCCCTGATCTGTACATCCTTGGCTTCCAACAGATGAGATGGGTCAAATACATACTTCCTCAATTGTGAGACATAGAATATTGGGTGGAGATTGGCCAACTGAGGAGGTAAGGCAATCTCATAAGCCACAGCTCCGATCCTCCTCGAGATTTGATAAAGGCCAATAAACTTAGGAGAAAGCTTCCTTGAGCTAATAGCCCTTCCCACTCTACTAGTTCGGGTCACCCTTAAGAACACATGATCTCCAGTCGTGAATTCCAAGGGTCTCCTCCTTCGGTTGCATAGGCCTTCTGCCTACTCTGAGATGCTTGTAACCTATCCCTCACCATCTTCACCTTCTTTCTAAATTGTTCAAACAATTCTGGCTCAACTAGCACTGCTTGGGATCCTACACTTCTTGCCATAAAGAGCTTCATACGGCGCCATGTCGATGCTCGCATGAAAACTATTGTTGTATAAGAACTCTATCAAAGGCAAAACTTCATCCCAAGCACCCAAATGATCCAGCACGCATGTCCTCAATAGATCCTCAATTGACTGAATCGTTCTCTCCAATAGGCCATCAATACAGGGGTGATAGGCTGAACTCATGGTTAACTTACTACCCAAAGCACTCTGTAATGTCTGTCATACAGGAAGTGAACCGCGAATCCTTATTTGAAATTATGCTCGATGGTACCCCATGTAATCTCACTATTTCCTTGATGTACAACTAAGCCAACTTGGCCATAGACATTCTCATGTTCATTACCAAGAAATGAGAACTCTTGGTCAATCGGTCCACCACAACCTAGATCGTATCGTGACCTCTCAAGGTTCATGGCAAATGGGTCACAAAATCCATAGCTATACTATCCCATTTCCACACTGGTATGTCCAAAGGTTGTAGAGTTCCACCAGGCCTCTGATGCTCTACCTTCGCCTTCTGACAAGTCAAACAGGCGCATACAAATAGAGCCACATCCTTCTTCATGCCCTGCCACCAAAAGGTCTCCATGAGATCTTGGTACATCTTAGTCATGCCAGGATTCAAGCTAAGACGACTCTTGTGTCCTTCCTCAAGGATCAACCTCTTCACCTCAGCATCTTCAAGTGCACACAGCCTACCACTGAATCTTAGTACACCGTCACTACCCAAGGCAAACTCATTTGCTTCATCTGATCCAAACAACTCTCTCACTCCTTTTAAACTAGCATCCACCAATTGCTTTTCCTTAACTAAGTTCAGAAAGTCACTAGATATAATGAATAATTTTTGTAACTTAATTTTTAATTTTTTATAATTATAAAGGGAAAACAAATGTTAGTTTTAGGGTGGCAAAACGAGCTGAGCCCAACGGGCCAGCCCACCAGCCCGTGTTAAAAGGGACAGGTTGGGTTGAAGATTTCAATTTGTCAACCCGTTCTGGCTCGTTCCGTCAACTTGACGGACCAAAGTACGGGCCAACCCGTCCTAGCCCATTGGCCTGTTTTAAAAAAATAAATAAATAAATAAAAGTAATTAAAAAGATTATTTTTTTATATTATATTTTTTAAATATGTAAATATATAATAGTATTGTAATTTATATCATTAACACCTACAAATTAAGTTTCAATTATTAGTTATAATTGAATAACTTAATATGTAAATTTAATAATTATTTTAATTTATCTAATTAAAAACATTAACTAATCAATAAAAAGTCTAAAACATATTTTATTTGATTAAATATCTCTTTAATAATAATTTATATGTATGTATAAAAAAAATGTAAAAATAAAAAAGATTGAAAACTAATTAAAAAAAAAGTGGACGAGCCAGCCCGGCCTGACTCGTCTTTTACGGGCCACAGATGGGACAGACCAAAACCAAAACAGAACAAATTGACCAGTTTTGCCACCCCTAGTTAGTTTGATCGATTTAATGAAATTAACTAAATATAATAATAAAGTAGCTCTTATCTCGAGACTATAGTTAATAATGTTATCATGATGTAAATATGTTTTGTATGAGGAAAAACAAAATAAAGATAAAAGTAGGTTAGTCCTATGTTTATCAATTATTGCAATCGCGAGAAGTAAAATATAAAAGGAAAATGATATTTTAATCCACTTTTTTTGACCCACTTTTAATCCATCACTCTCATCACCCTTAGATCATCTATTTTAATTTTTGTAGTGATGTGATGTGATGATCTAAGGATGATAAAAATGGTAGATTAAAAGTGAGTCAAAAAAAGTGGGTTAAAGTATTATTATCCAATATAAAATAGTTAATCGAAATCATAGTCTTAAAGTTACTAAAGTTGACACAATTTTCGATATTTTTCTAGAATATCAATAAATACGATTAAATTATTATTATCATAAATGATATACAATGGAACAAATAAAAGATAGAAAACATTCAAAGAATTATTGTGATTCATTTTAGAAATATTAGCATACAGACAGACGATGTTGCACATGTTATACGCATTTTTAAGTATACGTGATATTATATTAGTAAGTGATGATAATGTAATATTATTAAATTAATATATAAAATAAAATTATATTTATTAAAAATAAAGTGAAATATATCAGAAAAAATGAAATAATAGCGATTGATAAACAAAGAAAAAAATTAATAATAACGATCAATTCTTAAAAATTTAATAAATAATTATATTTTAAAGGGTAAAATTGATATTTTGAAATGTAAACACAAAAGAGGAAATATATTGTTATAGATAATCCAAGAGGGCATTGAATAAGTGAGATTGAGGTTCGAAGATAAACCCATGAAAATTGATTACGATCCCTCTCAGCCTGAATTGTGCTCAAGGTCTATTTGGAGTAATGGTAAAAACGTCTCATTGTTCATAGGTTTCATCCATAGTCTCTGGGAATTAGTGCAAATCCTTGTGACCTTAAATGTTGCACATTTCTCCATTAGGAAAACTAGAACAAACCATATGTTATAGTGTACACGTGATCCTCTTATCAACATATTCCCTTTATTCTATTCATGTCATGTTCAATAGGTGGTTCTTAAACAAGTATTTGATTCCATGGTATTTATTAGCCATCTCTTTCTATCACTTGCTCAAAGTAAAGAACAAACTATGCAAAACTCAATTGGGCTTGTTTGATCTTAATTGCATGCATGAATCCTCTAAGATTTAGTTTTCCATTTGTAAAAAACAGAAAGACAAAATAAAGAATATGAAAAGGTAATATAAAAATAAGAAAAAAGTAGAAAAATTAAAACTAAAATTTTGCAAATGATTTTTGTTTTTTAGTTTCAAGCACATGGAGGCCTTATCTAGCCTCTGAAAAATGAAGCAAATGTGGGGCTAAAAATATACTCTAATTATGTCCATAAGCTCCGATTACAAAATTTTAAGCTAACACGCAATAGTTAAATTCCATTATAAAATTTTAACAAATCTACCTCAACTTCTAAAATTCATAGAAAATAACAAAGAACTCCAAATTTAGCAAACTATTAGTCTATTTTATAGTCTTGGAAATATAGAATACAACACAACTTAAATCAGTCAAGTAATAACTATAGAAAAAGTTTTAGCCAAAATAGGAAGCAAAGTTCAGATAACCAAAAATACAAACTTAAAGCAAATATGTACAATGAACCCAATTTATTTCTATTGAATTAAAATATCTTAAGAATTGAAAATAAAGCATAGGAAAAGTCCAATCACTATACAATAAAACTATAAGTATGTGTAAAACAAAAGTATCAACAACGTTGTAGCGACAAATTTCTTTTTAATTTTAATGGGGGACAAGGTCATACTCAAACCTCTATGTCTTAATGAGCTGAATGAGAAACAAGTAAAAATGAAACTAAAAATAAATATATAAAAGCATGTGCAAAAGAAAAAAGAAAGTTTTTTTCTTTTTAAAAATCACATCATCAAAAAAGATTTTTTTATTAATTAAATCATCTTGTGAAAATAGTAATCAAATATCTCTTACTTTTTTATGTTTAAAGAAACAACGATGCAAGAAAGAGGAGGTTGAGTTTCTAAGCAAAAGACTAAAAATACCTCATGATATTCTATATCTTTCAAATTATTGATTCTTGTAACTATACGAGCTACAAGAGATAATGAAGAATAACAAATATATTAAACTTAGTTTTTTGTGATTTTTTTATATAAGGACTATTTATGATAAGGGTTCATTTTACCTTTAGCATATAAGGTGTTTGTGTTTACGTGATTAAGAAAGTTCAAGGAAGATTCCCACTAGACATGAAGGTAATTCCTTAAGATATCTAAGTGTGTATGTTCTCTTCACAAGAACTCAAGAGAGGAGAAGAGGATTCAATTAAAAAAAATAAAAAGAGGACAAAGGGATAACAATAAAGGGTGTGAATATAGAATCATAAACTAGAAGAAAATAAAGAAGTAAAAGATGAAGAGAAGAGGAAGGGATTGGGAAAAGGAAAGGTGGCATGCCACTTGAGGGAAGCACCAACCCAAAATGAGTGCTAGTTGTTGCCATCTAAACCTCATACGGCTAAACACAATGTGTATAATTCTAAAAATTATAGATCTTTTATAGGTGTTGGAGAGATTTGTTGATGGCCCAATTAAGGGTGTAATTTTTCCAACAAGTGCACTAGTTCATTTGTAGCACAACAAGGTTGTATTCACAGATATTAGGTTTGATAACAACAATAATCTATAATCTATTCAAGTTTGTAATGAAACAGTGGTGATAAAGGTTTGACAGTTTTGAAAATAAGTTTGAATAATAATAAAGATAAGTGATTCTAATAAAGAAGTTAAGATTAAACTTGGCTTCTTTCACTCAATTGCATTACCCTTTATCCTTTACAAGTTATGTTCTTTACTGTAGTGTTACTGGAAGTAATCTTTAATGTAATTCTAACCTCATGTTTGAAGTATTAGAACCTAAGATTATCAAACCCAAATAAAGTCAACCCTCCTTATTCTAGAAAATATATCAGCTTAAGAGATAACAACACCCTGTCCTTGGAGAGCAAGAAGCCACACACCATTGTCTACAACGTCAAAGGATGACCTCTCTTGCCATTTTGGTCCACCTAAGGTGATAGGCCATGAGTCCAATGCTCCTTTCCTAAAAAAAACATGAGAAAGGAGGTGTACATGAGCAAACAAGGTCTTCAGCTATGAGACCCAAAGCTTCTCTCTTCCTAAAAGGATCTCAACATGAAAAGGGAATTGTCCAAGAACAACCTTGCAAATAAAGAAATAAAAATGAGTCTAGAATTTATTAAGACATAATGATAAAAGTAAACTAAAAGAAGAAAGGTTCTAGAAATGTTTTTTTTTTTTCATAAGCACTATTCTCCATCTTTTTCTCCATCTTTAATAGAGGTTAGGGAGTCATAATTTAAAAACTTGATTTGCATAATATAAATAATAGTCCTATAAAACTAATAAAATATTTGAGTGTAAACATTTAAAATTTAAATCTTTGAAAATAAAATTTGTTAAAATGAAATATTGGAAAATTTTCTCTCATTTAGATTATGTACTTCATGCTATTTGAAAAAAAAAAAATTGAAGAACGAATGCAAAATAAGCAACTTGATGAAATAAAATATCTCTACATAGATATTTTATTTTACTTAGTAAAAAAGAACAAAAGTTATGGTCTTGATATATAATCTTGACATTTTAATAAGACTTCATTCCTTAATAGGTCTTTTCAAATTTATTGATGAATTCTCCGAGAAAGGGAAAATGATGAGTGCATATACGGGAATAATCTTAAATAAATAAATGATTGTAGAATGGAGTATTATTTTGATTGTGATTTTTAGACATACAAAATTTACTTTCTTCTACTTTTAGACATAAAAAATGTATATGTGAAAATTATGTGTAAATAGTAATTTTGAATTTGGCCTATTAAGTTCAACCATATATGGGATGTGAACATTAAAGGACTAAGAATCAACATTCAAATAGAAGTTATTAAAGGTCAAGGGCCATGAAAAATATCATCCAATGCTAGTTAAAGATGAGCAATGAAAACTCAAGAGAGCATGAAAAGCATGATCCAAATAAGCTCCATCTCTCATAAGCTCATAAGCTCTTCCTCTGTACTTTTTCTTTTAATTCCTTTCGTTTTCACTGAATGCATCTTGTTATATTCTCTTTTTGTTAGCTCATACATGTTCTGTTAATTCTCTCTTCTTTTGAAGAGAGTTTTCACAGTAGAATAATTTTATAGATTAATCTCATATTTAGTACAAACCTCTATGGATTCCTATTTTATCTTTTAATTTGTATTGTTCTTATTCTCTTTTTTGTGATCACATTCTTATATCACTCCTAGATGCAAGTTGTAAACTGATATAATCTTTAGGGATTAAGCTCACATCTAGTAGGAGCATCTTTAAATTTCACATTCTTAGTGTTTTAAATTAAAAAATAAATAAGTTTATTACCTTAAATCAAACTAAATTAAGTTAATTTAAATTATACTCCCATTAACATCCGTATCACTGACTATATTTATAACCAATTTTCATTAGAAAATATGATTGAATAATCAATGTGATCTGCCTTCTCAAAAGAGAAAATCACTTTAGGAGACCTCCTTGATGCCAAAATCACAAGCTAGCATCATCTATTGATGTTGTTGTCACCATATTGCATGTGTATGGGAAACAAAGAAATTGGAATAGGACTTAATCAACGACTCTAATACCATTGATGGAATTTTTCTTTTTCGAGGGGAAATGTACCAATATAAAAGGGACTCACCCTTAAAGGAAAGATTGTTAGAAATTCAAGTGAGTCTAAGTCTCACATTAGATACAAATGAGAAATTTAAGAACTATATAAAAAAGAAGACTCATAAACTCATTGTCTTAAGATTTTGGGTTAAAAATGGTATTAATTCCTTATGTGAGTTGAACTCTTGTCACATTTATATAATCTATCCCTAATGAATTCTCTCCTTAATAGACCTACCGAGAGTTTATAAATAGGAAATTGGTAATTGACCCTAACAATTTATCAATGGGCATGAAGTCAGAATATTGACACTATCTAAGAGGCATCTAGATATTTGTGAACTCTAAAGTGAAAGGATGAAAACGAATAAGGTTGGCTTGCATGGCCTCATCCAATGGAGGTTTAGGTATAGCTCTTTTGAATGGATCGATCTCTATCAAAAGTGTTGAACCTTCTATTTAGATCTTGAAACTCTTCACAATGTTGAGTTCGTAAAAGCTCCAAGTCTTTATCAATTTTTTTCTGCATACTTGTTACTCTCTATTGAAGGTTCTCCTTTTCTTTTTGGAAGAGTATCTCTATGTGAGTCTTAACACTGTTGAAGATATAGGATCCATCTCTTGGTATGATGACATTCATGTTTAAGTCTGACTTTGAGCAATCACCATATGCAACATGGTTGAGGAAGATTATTACCCGGATTTCACGGTGGACTCCAAATATTCTTACCAAATTTGAACGAAGGGCTTCCAAGGGTGAAAGGATTGAGTTTGTGAGGAACATTAGGAGGAGATCCACCAGCAGAAGATTATTTGAAGCTCAAATCAATAAGAATTATAAGATATTGTATGTGATAGTATAGAGAATGATGAAAAGAAATAGAGTGAATACTCCTTTGATGGTATGCTATAATTATGGGTTTCATGGGTCGATGAATAAAGGTTGAAATGATAATCAAATATAAGATATGATTAATTATTAAGTATACGTGAAGATATCATCATTTATCATTTTGGGGATATGCTCTTAATATATCGAAATCCAAATATTTCAGGTCAAGTTGGTGATGAGATGAATTTGTTTATGAAGTGCATGAATTTGAGAAACCCATTAGGAAAAAAAAAAAAAAAACACAGAGGGATTTTAACTTTGAAAATTTTAAATATTATAATTGTTGTCTTAACCTCTATTTGTTGAACATGTGATTCTTAGTTTAACCTATTATAATCATGAAACACGCGGGTAGGGATCAAGATTCCCTACACTTCAAAATAAGGTACAGTTTTAAAAAATTGTTGTCCCTGCCTCCTCATATTACGCAAACCACCTTTGCTATGAACCTTATGATTTCGCAACCTTTGCTGATATCGAATCTGAATTCTTGTGTCTAGTTAATAGCTTCAGGAGTATCCAGCGTGGTCCAGAATTATCACTCATTGTCTTCGATTGCAGAGACCTGAACCACTTTGTTCAAATTTTTCCTTAGCCCACGTGAACACTGTTAATCTGCCTCCACATGTATCACCATCTTTGTCTCTGTTGCTTACCTAATATCATTTGGCTGCATCTATTTCTCCCATGAGCTGTTTTTGGCTTCTATCGATGATGTTCCAACATTATCTTTTATATTAATATTATAATACTCGTTTAAAAATAATAATAAAAACTGGAATATATTAATGTCTTTAAATAGATCAACATGCAAGTTTGCATATAAATGGACAAACATACCAAGAGTCTAGTTCAGTGAGTTGAACAAAATGTATGAGTCTGACACACATGTTAAAATATGAATTGTTATATTCATCATCAGTTAGGAATGCTTGATAAAAAAAAAATTAAAACTAGTAGATGAAATTCTAGGTCCAAGAAATTGAATGCTAACGAGGAGAGTTTCAAATAGGATTGATTCTCCTCCGTTGGATCTTCATCAGCCTCTTCTGGCAGATGCTCTGAACCTATTTCTTTGTTAATAGTATTTAATTATAGTCTTTGTTGTTTGCTTTCAGCTGCACCCAACAACAAAAGAGAAAACCAGACAAGAAAACTCCAATTCCAATTAAAGTTACCAAACCATGGTTTCCTATTATGTTTTTATTAGTTTACAACGGGTATACCTGTCATCAAACTATCACCAATACACTCAAATCATAATCATAATGTAACTGATAACACCACCAACATGGACAAAATAAAATGGTTAAAAAAGAATAAAACAAAAAATAAAAATCACACAAATCTTGTAAAAGGCTTTCTTCCCACCCTTGCGGGCAAAGACAGTGTTGAATCCACACTCACGTTTCCTATAGATTCAAGTGTCTGAAACTTATCTGGCACCCTTTGATCCTTGCTAGAGAACCCTTTAGACCACTTGAAAGACCCTATTCCTTGTGACAATGGGAATGAGAGTCTTCTCTTAGAATCAGTACTTGTTGGAGTTCCACCAAGCCTTTCTCTAGGATTACTACTAGCACGTACTTTGGCCTTGGCAGAGAGGGTTGGAGCCATGTAGTTTGGCACTGAAAATGGGGGGCAGCTTGTGAGACTCTCATCATCCTTCAGTGGCACATCAAAGGGTGAATTGGATCCCACACCCCTTGGTCTCACAAATTTAGAGCCAGAGCCTGAAGAGTTTGCCTGAGGAGTTCTATATGGCGGTGTTCGTACCGGTTTTGAAGATGTGACTATGGTTGATTTTGTGGACTTTGGTGTGGGAGTGTCCATGTTATCAAAAGCAAAATGAGGCTGTTGTGGTCTTTGAGAGCTGGACCCGGGTCTTGGACTGGTTTTTTGCTCTGAGTATGGTCTTGGAGGTGTGAGTTGAAAATTCTTCAGCACTAGTTTTTCTTGTGGAGTTGCTGCTGCTGCTGCAGGTGCTTGTCTTTCCAACCAGTTCCACCACCAAGGAAGTCCACCTGATCTTCCATCTACCACTGGGGTGTGAGTTGATTTTGGAGTTGCTTTCCATAGCTGTTTGACAGAATCAACAAAGTTATAACATACAGAGATTTTGTCATTCCAAAGACAAAGCCGAAGAGTATAAAAAAAGTGCACAAGTCCAAAAACCGAAGGTCTAGATGAGTTGACTTGAGCAGAAGGTCTAGATGAGCCAACCCAGGCCGAAGATCGAGCCGAATCAGACCGATCCAAAGGTTGAGCAAAATATTTTTAAAATAGAATTTGTTTTATCCAAACAAGAAATACTAAATTCAATATATTTCAATTACTAGATCCAAACCAACTATTTAAGAAATGAGCAAACTTCAATGGTAAGTAATTCAAGTACTATATATTTCAATTTTTTGGAATTGTTAAAATTCCTTATCCAAACACAAGGTAAGTGTATTTGGTTCCAAGTCTCGGATATGATTTTAAGAAACTAATAGTTATAACTCTCATCTCAAATGTGATTTCTTACTACCTAAGTTTCCAAACATGCGTGCTATTTTTGAAGAATTAAGCAACTAATGTGATCCCACTCAAAATTGGACAAAGAAAAAATATAGAAGCAATGCACAAAGTGCTTTTTTGTTTGAAGAATTAACACTCCTTTTACTTTCAAGGAAATAAAAATATCAAAGCATAAATGGAAGGTGTAGGTTGTGATTGTGAGTACCTGATGTGAATATGCAAATGCCATTGCTCTTTCTCTTTTGATGATTGCTTCTACCTTCCTCTGCAACCTTGCCTCTACTTCCTCTTTGGTCAGTAAGCTATCATCCCACTCTTCATTACCTGCTTCAGACTACACCCAAAATTCCAAATCATTAAAATCACTTTATTTGATTTACATAAAAATGAAATTGGAAATACATGCAAGCACACATTTTTAAATAAAAGGTATATACTACATTAGAATCCTCCACATATTTTCAAGTTATAGTGATTAAAATCTTACTAAGTCACTGACTTCATAACTTGAGATTGTTTGCTCCTAGGATTAGGAAGTTTGCAACAGCTATAATATGCCACCAAGAACTTTACATTTTTAAAAACTTTACTTGGTTACAAAGGAATTAGGACATAATAGTGTTACCAACCAAATGGCTCAGCTAGTCATTAAATTTGAAGATGTTAGGAGGCCTAACAATAGCTGGTAAAGTACATTGCAAGGATTGGAATAAAATCCCACTTTCACTTGGGAAAGGGTAAAGGAAAAGAGAGCTACCTACTATTGTGTACACAGTGTAAAAGACAAAAAACAAACACACAACTTTGCCATTAAGGCAACCCTACAAAGTGAAGGGCATTTGGCCTTTTAATATTGAAGTGCATAAATTAGCAAAAAGTAGCTGACATCTATAATGGGTTGAGCAAACAGGAGTTCTTGATCTTGATACTCAAGACATAGTTATTTCCTGTTACTCAGCAGTTAGCAGTTGAACTTTTTCTTTATGAACACAAGCTACATTCATTTATCCATGTTCTCAGAACAATTGCATGCTCAAGTTAGAAAGGCTTACAGTGAGTTTGCCCAAGATACTGGCTGCATCCTTATCATTCTTGAACTCAGCTTGATATCGTGCCTGGTTTTCCAACATCTGGATCCTTCGAGACTGAATCTGAGATTGAACTCGCACTAACAGTTGCATGTGTTTCATCGCGTTTACTGTCTGTCTCTTCACATTCTGTCCTCTCACTACTCCTTGGAGCCTCACCAGACCCTTCAGTGCTCTAAAACTCCTCCTTGCCTGCATTGCATTAACGTGTTACAAGGTTCATCTTTCTTTCACAAAGTATTAAATGCTTTGGAGATACACATTATCAAAAGCCTAACTTTTTGTTAAGGTGGAATGCATCAAGAACAACAAGTTATAACAAAACGTTTTCATATTTGATTTGTTACCGGTCTTTCTACTTTAATTCCTAAACATGAACCTAAGGAGACACACATAAAATTCTAGTTATGGCATTCAGAACACATGAAGGCTTACCATATAACCTCTGTAAACAGCCTGGATCTTAGTAGCTGAGGCATTCTGATGCCTCAAAGTTGGTTCTGGTCTGTAGACAACCTCCTTGTGGTGATGAGAATTCCGGAAAGATGCAGCTTTGGGAGAGGTAACTCGCGGGGAAGAAGCCCTGGGAGAAGCAGCCCTTGGAGATGGAGGCCTTGGAGAAGGAGGCCTAGGAGAAGGTGCTCTTGGAGGGACATATGGTGGAGTTTTGGGTCTCTCAGGAGGAGTGACTGGCCTTAACCCCAGTAGTTGTTGCTCCCTTTCAAAGTCCCCAAAGATTTTCTCAATACTACTTGGCTCTCTGAAGAGGGGGATGAATGAATTTGTCTCTCCATGCTTTACTTTTCCTACACTTTTCTTCTTTTCTTTTGTGCCTTTGTTATCCGCATCCTGCTGCATTACACAACATGGTTAGATATATTGCTAACAACACTGCTGCTATAACTGACTTGGAATATATTTTTCCTTCACAATTCAGTGTCACTAACTGCAAAATCATTCACTGTAATTCCAGTCACAAATGGCTAATCTTTTTGTCATCTATGGGGATACCAAAAGAAAACCATATATAGCAACAACCAAGAACAGCATACAAAATTCAATCAAGCATTTCACATATGTTACTTACCTTCCCCTTGGAGTGGTGAGTGAAAACCCTTTTGATTGCAGAAAACCAACTCCCTTTCTTTCCCATGTCAGTAGCATTACTGTCTCTTCCTGTAGCAGAAAATGAAGGCAAAAAGATCACGTCATGTGCATGCTGGTGCTATTATAGATGCAATAAATTTTCAGCTAGCTTCAAATATATAATGAATTCAGAACTTCTAAGATCAAAACCATTCAAGTAGGTGCATGTAACAAAAAGAGAAGAGACATAAGACATAATAAATATGGACTAGCATACAAGATTACAAAGAGATTCATTCATCTATAAACACACATAATTCATTCTGCTGTGACAACACTATCTAAGGCTATATATAGCAATCTATATAGGGGAAGGTAATAGCATCTTTTTTTATTATAACTTTGGTACATACTATGTTTCTCTTTAGAGAGTAAAGCTTACCAGAAGGATCCCCAGCAAGGAAACAGCATCTCTAATTTATTTTCAGGCTGTTCATGGCCAACAGATAATTGAATGAATAAACAGCATATGAAATTAAATGAAAAAAAAAAAACTTCATTCACCCAAGAGAATAACCCCCTTTATGCAGAGGACAGAAGAAGAAGTAAACGGTATAGGTTTTAATTGGACACTCATATCAATAAACACACCAATCTAAGGGTACACGACTATATCATTAAAGGTACACAGAAAGAGTATGGAGCATATGATGAGGACATGAGTTCATATCACTATAATCTAAATTAAGAAAAAGAAGGAAACTTTCAACTGAAAAATGAAAGCAAACGTATAAAGAAAGCTGAATTGTCAAAATTAAACACCAAAAAAGAAAGAGGAAAGAGAATTCTGTTCTAGGAATCAAGGAAAATCGAGAAGAAAGAAAATCCTACATGATCTGTGAAATGGAAGCTTAGTCAATTCAGAAAAAGAAGAAGAAGAAGAAGAAAGAAAGACCAAGTTGTGAACATGACAGAGAGGAAACGAGTTGTTCTCCTACAGTTTCAAGAAAAACGAGAAAACATAGGCTTCTGACAAACTCGGTAGTGTAGATTATGTTAGGAGGATCCCGAGGCGAGGTCAGTTAGTGCCATGTTGATGAAAATTAAGAAGCAAAAGGAAGAATCATAAGTCAGAGAAGTGGATGCCCTTAAGATTTATGAGATAACCATAATAACTAACAGATTTATCACAACCTCAAAAGCAAAATCTTGAAAATACATTAATAAAACAAAAACACAAAACACAAGGATCATAGAGAAGATACCTTGTTTTTTGTTGGCAGAGGTTGCTAGAGAAGAAAAGTGGTGTAACAGGCACAGAAGAGTGCAAAGAAAAGAGGGTACCCTCTCTCAACCTCTTTTTTTCTAGCCTCCCTCCCCTTTCCAGCACCACATGATTCTTCCTCCTTGCCTCAAATATCTCTCTCTCTCTCTCTAGAGCTCAGAATCCAATTCTCTTAGGCTGTGTGAAGTTACTTACTTTTCCTCCAGCCACCTTTCACCTTTTGTGGGATTTATAATTTTCTTTGTTTTGTGGGACTTATAATTATAATTTTTCTTTTGGTTCCATGATGCATGATGATGAGAGAAGGAGAAAGAAGGGCTTGGTTGGCCACTTTCTCACTCAATGTGGACAACTTCAACCAACTTTACTTCAATGGGAAGACTATGTGGACACCTACAAAAGAATTACATGCCACTTATTATAAACGGTTGAGTTTGGTACCATGCTCTTTATTTCTTCTTCCTTATTAATTCTATTATAACTTCCATTATTGCCACCTTACCAACATTTTCATCTCCTCTGTTATTTTTAGATCTGACAAATATACTGCGTTGCAAATTAAAAAGCTTGGACTTTTATTTATGGCCCTGCCATCTAGGTGTGCCCTTCTCAGAACACTCTCATCCATACCACGCTTCCTTTCAGACACTGCAACACACGCGCTTACTTTTTCAAATGCTTGCTGATATATATCCGTTGAAATAGAAGAAATTGGAAAAAGGGGATTTTTGAGCTTTGCATTGCATCTCAAGAAGTACTGAAAGGTTCTATCTTGTCGGATATTATTATTTGAGTAGTTGATTTGTAACATTTTCCATGAAATATGGCAGATTCATGAATAAGAAAAACACTTTTTTTTTAATTTTGAGCTGTAATTTGTGTTCTTTTATTTTGATCCCTGCATGATGATCATGATGATGATGATGATGATGGTACCCCTCAGTGCTGTGGTTAAGAAAATAAAATTATTGAAATCATTGTTTGAAGTGGGATATGAATCTAAACAAGTGTGGTTACGTGTTTGTTTTGGCAAACCTTAACTACTTGTGTTCTGTTGAAAATTGTGTAATGTTAAGAATTAAAGGGCACGTTAAAGTTTGGAAAAGTCTTGGTTTGGCTAGAGTCAAAACCAGAGAGGCAGGTAGATTTTAAAAGGGGAATGGTGATTTAACTATCGACTGATGCAGGATGGACCACCTTAAAAATATTCTTTGTTTTATGATTGCTTAAGTTTTTTCACAAATATTTGTCGTTCATACAGTCAACTATTTAACCTGTAAAATGTGGACTTCAAAATATGCAGTGAATTTAAATATTTTTCTCCTTTTGTTAAAAATAGAGGTTTAGTTGTATTCCGATCAAAACCCTGAAAATTATTAGAGATTGTAAATAGATGCTTTAGGATGTCAGTGGAGAAAGTAAAGTAAAATGAATTTAAATATCAAAAGTGGGAATATATTTATATAGTTTAAACTTTTTTCATAAATTTTTATATTTTTAATTAATTTTTTATTTATTATGTACTCAAATTTTATATTATTAATTTAAATCTTTTTGTTAATTAGGTTAATGTGACGGTTATTTTATTTATTACGTATAAAAATAATAGTCATATTATCTATTTAATGAAAAAATTAAATGACAAATACTATCTAAAATATATAAAAATTTTGAATAATAAAAAAAAAATATAATAGAAACTCAATTATAAATATTTAAATTTATAAAAATTAACATTAATTAAATTAAAATAGAATGCAAATTAAAAATATTTCGTTAAAGAAAAATAAATAAATAAAATATACGAAAAATAATGGAGTAAATTATATTATTTTTTTAAATTATTTCTCTCATTTTTTTTTCTGTCACCAGAATTTCATCTTTTATTCACTCATTCTCTTTTATCTTCCTAAGAAAAGTAGGTGCGAAGAAATTACAAGGAGTTGAAGACAAATATTGAAACAGAAAAAGGTTGCTGGTTTTTCTTTTGCCTAGAGAGTTATCCAGCAATTATTACAAGGTTGAGATCAAATGATGAACTCAGTACACTAATTTATATATACAAGTTTACCTATGTAAAAGGGTCTTCAGTTATATATATCACATAACTTTTTCTTTTTTTTAATTTTCATAGTATTTCTGTTTTTCTTTTTTTTAATTTTCATAGTATTTCTGTTCAACGCAAGACTTTTTTAAAAATTTATTTTTAATAATACTTTTCTTTAAATTTATCAGAATATAACTATTTTAAAGATAAAAATTATTTTTTATTTTTATAATATTTAAACTTTATATCATGTTAATATATTTTAATGAAAAATTTTTATTAAATTTAATTCTTAAGATGTGAGTAAGCTAGAATTATAGTTTGGTTTATTTTAAAAAAACTCTAATATTAAATATATGTTAAATCTTGTATTTATTTTTGAGAAAATATATTTTAATGAAATTTTTTTATAAAATTTAATTCTTAAGATGTGAGTAAGCTAGAATTATAGTTTGGTTTATTTAAAAAAACTCCAATATTAAATATATTTTAAATCGTGTATTTATTTTTGAGAAAATATATGTTAATGAAAAAGTTTTATAAAATTTAATTCTTAATATGTGAGTACGTTTAAGATGATAACGAGCATATAAGTTATCAATCTCATACTAAAAAATTCATCTTTTTACTCATTTTGTAGAAAATAGGATTTTAAAAGTGATATTGGTTTAAATATAATAAGACTCGATTATTTTAATATTAAAAAGTTTTAGTATAAAAAAAATTATTTTAAACGAGTTTTACTATTTTTTAATATCAAAGACCACAAGGATGATTCTCTTGGCGAACTCTTCCTTTCTGTCCGATCAGTTTCTTCATCCATGTAAGTTAAACTTTTGCTTATTTTTTTGTGGGTCATCTCTATTTTGGCTTGCATGCCATCTTTCTTTTGGTTGCATATGTCATTTAAGTTATCAATATGACTCTTTGTTGATCAACTAATTACCTTTGTGATGTGTCTATGTGTAGATAGAGCATCCTGTTAAGCTAAAGGTGTTGAGTTGTCTTAGGGTTGTTTGTGCAGTTTGTCAAGTAAGGAAAGCTATTTGTTGTCTATGGCAAAAATTGATGGTTGCATGTTGATGCTTTTAAATTAAGAAACAAGATTAATTGTCATTGATGAATTTTAATATAGCATGTATGATGGTTGTAATCTAGTATGATGATTGATATTGGCATGTTTGTGATTGATTCAGTTTGCTAATTATCATTAATTGTATGAGTGATTTTAGTATGTAAATTGTTTAATCAGTCTTGTTTGATTGGTTGATTGATTATGAAGAAATTTGGGAAAAGGTAGGATTTGAGTCATTGATCAAATTGGTACCAACTCCTATGATTTAACGACTATCTTAGACCAATACCCAAAGGAGGAGTACCAATTTGAGTTATGAAACAAGTCCTTATTTCCAAATAACCTTAAATTGAGATTGTTGATATCTGATACAACGTTGAGCCTCACCATGACAACGTTAAGCGCTAGTTTTTACGAGCTGATTGACGCTAAGCCTCACCATGGCAACACTGAGCACTAGTTTTTACGAATTGATCAGTGTTGGGTGCCACTTTCTGGTGTTTGGGCGCTACCCAAATTTTCAACATTGCGTCCTCTTGGCAAAATGGAGATTCTTGCTTCATTAACCGTCAAATCAAGCTGAAATTTTGACAACTAATCATAGACACATGAATATTCACTTTGACCAGTGGGATCTTTGTTTTGGAGTATGTGGTTAGAGAATGGTTTTCATTGTTTGGATATACTTTATATATGAGGTCGTTTGCCTTGTTTTCTTGTTTTTGTTGTTTTGGTTACTTTGGACATTTTGTGTATGCTTGAACTGAATTCTATAGTCTTTATTGCTATAAATTGAATTGAATATATGGTTATGAGCATAAGCTGTGTTGTTGATGAAAGAGTATGAAGGAGGACTTCTAAGTGGTGTTATTTTAGTGTATACATTGACATAAGGATTCATTTTGGTTTATATCCTTTCTCTAATAAACATTCACACTCAAGTAGAATGAAGCGGGTTATGTGGTGAAGAGAAGAAGGATGTCCTAGCCACTATACTTGATCAAGTCTTGTACACAAAGGGAATTTACCTTGTGAGTGGTTGGGTGATAACCCCTTAAGGCCAAACTCTATAGAGTTTGGGAACCACCGCATGTGCAGGCTATAAGATCCGCTAAATTTAAATTAATTAAATAAATGATTAATTAATAAATGCGGGTAGTGAGAGCCTTTATGACATTTAATGTTGGTTGTTGTGATGTGGAAAAGTACTAGCACAAATAAGTGAGTACTTTGTGGTGTTGAGAGGACTTAGGTTCAAGTCCTACATATACCAATTATGTATTATTTAATTTATTACTATTTTAATAATGTGTTGGATCATGATAAGTGATAATATAATCCTATATTTATAGAAATTATCATGAAACATGAATAGGTTGAATGGTTGTGCATTAAGTTGACATTGGCATGGTTATGTGTTCAAATCTTGGTAGGCCCAAAATTAAACTCTCTTTTTGCTAATTTTCTTTTTGGGGACTGCGTAAATGATCATGAAATAGTTATTGAATGACCATTAAGCTAAGGTTAATGCCAATTTTCGTTTTTGGCCATTAACCACAATTAAGATCCAAATTAAAAAGGAAAATTAAGGAAAAGATAAGAGTTTTGATTACTATTAGGTGCCTAATTGGCCAAGGATGTAACTAATGTGTCTAAGTGTCGAATAGGCTGGCATGAGCTTGAAAAGAATAACTGAATAATGACAAATTAGGTTTATATTAAGGATTTGGGAAAGGGTATACTATTGGTCATTAGAGTTGATAAGGATGAATGTATGAGCTGGTATACTTGGGACAACCTAAAGCTAATGGAAAGCAACTGGGACAAGATATGATAATTGTAGGCAGTGATAGCCATAGTTAGCTAAGTATCTGGGTTATGATAAGTGATGAGGTAATGAATGGTGTGTAAGAAACTCAACAGGCTGTGAAAAATCAGTACCTTACATTGTATTGGTATAGCGCCTGACGGTAAAATTGAATCCGTCAGGCGATAGCTACAAAAAGAGTGGGCTCTGGAACAGAGTGGCGCCTGGCGGTGAGGATGATTCCGCCAGGCGGTTCAGAGGCGTGTTTTGCCCAACGATAACGCATAGATCAGGCCTATGTTTTGCTTGCTTTGGATGTGTGTGGTCTACAAGGCTTTGATGATATCTCAAAGGTCGGCATGTTGTTCCTTGAGTTGTGGCTCAGAATGTATCCCTTGAGTTGTGGCTCGGGATAAGGGTTAAGCACGTGGCATTCCTTAAGTTGTGGCTCGGAATGGCATCTCTTGAGTTGTGGCTCGGGATGGCGGATGAACACGAGGAACTCTTGAGTTGTGGCTCGGGTTGGCGAGTGTTGTCGGTGTGAGTGTGTGTGTGTTGTGGCACGTACGGATGGGTCCACTGAGATTGCCCTCCTCAGTATCAATCTGACGAGTTTGGTAGTCTTGGGACGTTACGAAGGTTATTCGTATTGGGAACTCCACCTGGCGTTACGAAGTGTGGTCCGTTGCATGGTTTCCTGCACGTGTTACACTAGTTGTGGTTGGTAGGTGTGGCATCAAGACATCTTGAGGTATTCGTCAAAAGACGTAGAAGACATGTAACATGGTGTTGGCCATATGACATGAAATCAAAGGATGGAATTCCTTTGGTGTGCTTATATTGATATATATATATATATATATATATATATATATATATATATATATGTGTGTGTGTGTGTGTGTGTGTGTGTGTGTGTGTGTGTGTGTGTGTGCGTGTGTGTGTATGTGTGTTTTATATGTATGATTGTTTCATTGTTATCTCACCCTATCTGCTTGTGTTTGGTGATGATCGTGTACGTGGTACATGGGAGCAAATGATGTTGCATGTGGATCTAGTGAGGCATAAAGTTGGAGCGGGCCTAGTCTGGGAGAAAAGATTTATCCGATGTTTTTAAGTTTATAGGTTTTAATTGATTTGTAAACTTTCATATTATTAGACTCTAATTATATAATTGAGTTTTATATAATTATGGATTTGAGGTATTTCATAAAGACGTAATAAAGTTTTTAAATTTCCGGCATTTTTGGGAAATGATATTTCAATAAATGAAGTTTATTTATTATTTCTTTATTTTATTATTTAAATTTGTAATATCCGGTTGGGATGTTACATAGGCCATCAGGGGATTCGATGTTAGTTGCATGTATTCGGATAATTGAGTTTAGTGTCAACTGCTTGTGTGATTATAGATATAAATATGTTATATACCATGTTTGTAGGTTTTTGGCATGATATCAATATATGTATGAATATTTCTTGTGTAAACTAGCTTACCTTATTGTGTGTTTTGTGTCTTCTTATGTTGTTCGTCTCTTCTTTTGTGATGATCACCTATTTGGTGGGAGCATATGAAGTTGCAGGTGTAGAGGCACCTCTGGTGGATGAGGAGCTATCAATTAGTGTAATGGAAGATCTCGAGGAATTTTAGTAAGTAGTTAGTTTTGTATAGAGTTTGCTTGTTGGTTTAGTTTAAATGTATAGATGATATATTTTTATAATATTATCTTTTGTAAGACTGTATTAATATACTTTATACATTGGATTACATGTTTTGAATATTATAATGAGGCATTCTATTTTATTAGTTTTAAGCTGCTAAAATGAGATGTTACAGATATCATTTTAGAAAATACCCACAAGCTCTTTTAAATCCACAGATATTTAAAGAATATTTTATAGATTTTTAAAATGAAATCCAAATAAGATTTAAACAACAAAAATTATAAAAGGGAACAATGCATTCATGAAATAGTAAACCTAAAGATTCATTAAAATTGTTCCATGAATACACATCAATCATTATGGTCCAAGTAAAACACTCGTAACATACATTTCATCAAACACAAGTAAAAACACCCATACATTCCATCAAAAACACCGTGTGTGGTTCAACCAACCACAAATAGTGTAAAAATAAACCAATATATTCCACATAATCAACTTAGAATCAAACCCAGTTTTCTTTAGCTAGAGAATTCATATACTCCTCGTGTGGAGTCTCGGTTTTGATACTTGCGTGATATTATAATACTTATCCCTAACTCATTAATGGGCAAATACTAATTTATCTGGCACTCGTTGTCCGTGAGTACCATGAATCCATTTATTATTCATGATAGATTTTACTTGTGAATATCCACGGGTATGAGTATTTGTGTCATCTCTATGTCATAATTATAGTTTCAAAAGTATGGTTACTTTTTTAAAGCAGACTAATATTAAAAATATGTTAAATCTTGTATGTATTTTTGTGGAAAAAAATATATAATAGACAAGAATAAAAGATTAAATTGTATGTTAAAAGTTTGTATAATTATAGTAAGATTAATATTTAATTCAAACCGTCAAAAGTTATTTTAAGTGGATAAATTTACTATCAATATATTTTTGTAAACTTAATTAAAAAGACTTTCTTTCTTTAAAGTTGGGAGACAATTCAATAACATGCTATCAAAAAGTGTTTAATGTAAAGAGATATTTTGTGTTTGATATATTTATATCAATTTATCGGTTAACTAACACTAAGTCTAGTTCTTAATAAATTTCTATTCAGACTATCATTGCAAATAAAATATGAGTATTTTTTGGATATCAATCACTCTTGACTAAACAACATTGTATTATTTGAAACACAATCACTTTTGATCAAACAATTGACTATTATTTGGAAGACAATCATTCTTGACTAAACAACCGAGTACTATTTGAAACATAGTCAGTCCTAACTAAGACTAAGTATTGTTTGTAATATGACCTCTTCTAGTTAAACAACCTAATATTATTTGAAGTGCATTGACTTATGTTAAGATTAAGTATTGTTTATAATGCAATCACTCTTGGCTAAATAGTTAAATACTCTTTAGAACATAATCACTCCCAGTTAAGACACTTGGTTACTAAACTAAAGAACACAATAATGGTTTATCAACGAGCTATGTTTGCGGTTAAGATATTAACATTAAAATTATGCATAACTTTGTAAGTTTGTCAGTTTTCTTCTTTGAAGATATTTTTTATATATAGAGAGAGGTAGAATAAAAAGTAGTACTAAATCCTTTTACAATTGTTGTGATACAAAGAGAAGTTCTTCGTTCTTCAACTCCATTTATTCTCATATACGTTGAGGGTTGCATTAAATCCTCACCATGTACCATTGAATGCATAATTCTATTTGAATGAATGTTCTAATAATTAGCAAGAGTTATGATCAGGCCGCAATCAAATTACTTTTATCTCATCTATAAGACTTCAATTAACTCCTAAATACAACACTTTCAACTTCAATCAACGGTTATCGAAGTCAAATCCAGACAGTTTGAACTAAATGTGGAGTCAAGTCAGCCCATGTCAATAGTCAATTCGAGTCAGTCTGAGCCCATATCCAAGTTGAATCGCCCTAGGTCAAAGGTCAAGACGAGTCATCTGACCTAAAGGTTCATATAGGGCAAAGGTCGATCCTAGTCGACCTAGGTCGAAAGTCGAGCTAAATAAGCAGGTATGAAGGTTGACTTGAGTTCAATCAGGCCAAAGATTAGGCCAAGTATTAGGTCAAAGGTTGAATTAAGTCGACTTAGGGAAAAGGTTAGTCATAGTCAATCCAGCCAATAGACGAGCCAAGTCACTCATACCCATATTAGAGTCAAGTCAGCCTAGGTGCACAATCAAGCCAAGTCGACCCTGGTTGAAGGTCAAGATGAGTTTGTCTTGATCGAAGGTCAAGATGATTCAGCTTGAGTCATGGGTGGAGACACGTCAACCAAGGCAACAGGTTGACATTGGCAACTTAGGTCGAAGATTGACACAAACCAATCTAGTTAAAAGGTTGAGACAGGCATAGTCCGAGCAAAAGGTCAAGATGAGCTGACTTGGTTCAAAGTTAAACGTGTTGGCCTAGGTTGAAGGTCAATAAGAGCTAATTAGGGGTGAAGGTCGAGATAAGGTCAACCTAGTTGAAGGTAAAAACGGGAAGATCCAAGGTGAAGGTTGAGACAAGTTGGCCTGGTTCATGTGTTGAGATAGACAAGCTATGTCGAAGGTCGGTTCATCCCAATCCCAAGATCCATACTAGTTATCGTAAGTCAAAGGTCGACATAAGCCAACCCAATCAAAAGGTCGAGATGGGTCAGCTCAGGTCGTCTAAGGCTAAAGGTCGAGCCAGTTTGAGACGATGGTCGAGCCTTGTCAATCTGATCAAAGGTCGACACGTGTCGACCCCAATTGAAGGTTAGCCCAAGTCGAAGGTTGACAATAGCAAGTATAAGCACAAGGTTGATACAGGCCGACCTAGGAAAAAGGTCAAGACGGGCCAACACGGGACAGGCTGATTTGGGTTGAAGGTCAAGGTGGGTTGACCCATATTGTTTTGGGTCGAAGTTAGAAACGAGCCAGTTTGGGCCATTTAGGGTTGAAGGTCAAGATAGGCTGGTCTAGGTTATTTGAGACCGAAGGCCGAGACGGACCAGTTTAGGTCGTTTGGATCAAAGGTCGATTCAGGTAGGGGTGACAATGTGGGTTGGGTCGGCTCGTTTAGGATAAAAAGTTTAGCCTGCCTTGCATTAGTGAGGACTTGGATGATAAATTGATAATTCAACATTTCTATTATATTCGTATTTGTACTTTGACATACATAATGTATTCTTCAAATTTTAGCACATTCAAAAATACATAGCACTTTTTTCCACTCATACAAGAATTTGTAACATTTATATAGAAATCCAAAAGGAAAGTAACCAACATACACAAGTGCAAGTTTTTTTTATGTGGGTCACAGGCCAGCCCGTGCGGGTTGCAGGTTATGTGGGCTAGGTCTTTACAGGCGAACGAGATCAATATCTTAGTCCGCCCCACGTTTTTTGGTAAGCTTAAGGGCCAACTGGCCAACTTACCGGACCAAACCCACATTGCCACTCCTAGATCCAAGCCATCAAGAATCAAAGGTTGAGATGGACCAGCCTGGGACGAAATTTGAGACATGTAAGGTTAGGACAAAGGTCAAGCCTTTTGATTCCTATCAAAGGTCAAGCCAAGTTGGCTTAGGCCAATGTTTGGGCCAAGTCGGCCCAATCCAAATGTTGAAGAGAGTCAGTTTGGGCAAAATGTAGTGCTTAGTGAACCTGTGCCATAGTTGATTCGAGTCAGCCTAAGTTTATATTCCAACTAAATCACCTTGAGTCGAGGGTCAAGACTAACCAACTATAGTCGAAGGTCAAGACAAGTCGTCTGAACTGAAAGTCTATCAAGAACAAAAGTCGAACCTAATCTATCGGAGACAAAATTTAAACTAAGTAAGTAGATCGAACATTGAGTTAAGTTAATTTGTACCGAATTTAATACTTTATCAATAACATATGTAAGTTATTTTGTATTTGTTGTCATCAGACATTTATCATTATGAGACAAAGCATTACATCTTTTATAATGTGATAATAAAACATATTCTTGTTTTAACATCAGTTATAAACACTTGATCAAGATTACACGAAGTTTCTTTGACATTTTCTCTGACCATCTTAAATATATAAGAATACATGAAATAGTAAATTGTGAGTCATGCTGATCCCCTGAAGAAAGGGAGAGAAGGAAGGGTAATGTTTTGGTTTGACCAAGGGCAGGGTCGGTATGAACCCAAAAGCGCCGTGTGGAAAAATCTTCGCTCGGCTTTTGTTTTCGCACCATCCAATGCTCCATCCTTATCACATCAAACAATACTATTATAATAAAGGATTAATCAACATTTATCAATTTCAATATTAACCAATTACGGTGATCATCTTTCAACTATAAAAACAAAAAAGATTAATCAGGTTCTTGAACCATTCTTGTGATTTGCATCCTTAATTTTTTATCAATTTTTGCTATTGAATGTCTGAAAATTAGTTTATGTTTGATAGAAATAACAAAAGTTGGAACAGTTTTATTCTTTTAACAACCCTATTAACAAATTATGGAAGATTAAGGATTTCTTTAGTGTGGATACCTAATTAATAAATTTCAAACTCTTTTACCAACTAAAATATTAAACATAAATATAATAATATATGTTTAGAAAATAAAAACAATAGCAAATAATTGCTAAACTAATGCTATTGTCCCTGGTTAATTTTGAGTGCAACTTATGGATTACTAATGATGAAAATCTTTTCAATAATAAATATAAATATAGTTAAGTTAAAGAATATTAAGTATTAAGTTGAAAGTTTCAAGCACGAAGACATAAAATTGGAGCCAATTCGCCTATTGCTTTAGTTTCACGCTGACGTATTGAACGCGAAAAATGGCCATAAAGTTGAAAAGCAAATATGAAAATTAAGGGTAACTTTGGTTCAACATCGGACATCATAAATAAGAATTAATTATTTCTTATTTAACATAAATTTTTTTTATATTTTAATTAATTTTAGAAATCAAACTGATTTTGTATTAAAAAATCAATTTTAATTAATTTTACTTTAATTTGATGCAGAATCAAACTCGCATTAAATTATTCTTTTAATTCAATACTTCATAATTTATCCTTTATATATTGATTACAACAATATATTTACAGAATTGATGTTGTGAAAAATTTATATTCAGTTTTATAATAAATAAAAAAAACTCGTTTAGTTGCCGCAAAAATATGTTTGTACTTATTGTGTGAACTTGTTTTATTACTTTTAATAAAAAAAATTATGTATTGATCACATACGAATAATAATTATTTTTTAAATTGAAAATTTGATGAAAATGTATATATTTATCTTATTTTTATTTTCATATCCATTTCTATATTAATTTTAATTTTAAATTACTAAAGTATGCATAATTTATCAGGTAAGATAAACAATTTATATTCACTAATTTTCTTGATTGCTTTTCATTTGGAAAATTTTTATTTTTTCTTTTGTCACAACTTTTTGTTTTCCGTTAATTTTGTACTTTACTTATTTAATATTTAGAAAGTTCACATAGATCTATAAAATACTTTTCTCTCATTAGTCTTCATATTATATATATATATATATATAAAATTCAATTTCATTATATTATATTATATTTTAAGAAATATAAACTTCAATTTTAATCAAATAATATTTAAGAATACTTCAAACTACATATAGTCTTCTTTTTAATAATTTTATTTATTGATTATTATTTTCACATGAGAATATTTAATTATTATAATTTCATGAATGACGAAAAATTTAGAATGTTTGTCTTTACTCTGAATTCTTAATAATAACGTGTTTACTTTGTTTTGATTTGAATTTTTTTTATAAAAAGTTTATTTAATAAAAATAAGTACGGAAGTGAATTGAATGCACGAGAAGATAAAAATAAAATAAAAATTTGATACACTATTGTATATATAAACAGTGATGTAGATGATCTATAGATAGAGAATAAATATGAGATAGTCAAATTCATACTTCCAACTCGCATCCTAATTATACCTACAATATCGAAAATAAGAATCTTTAATTCACTAAACCGAAGAAGAAGAAACTAGAAAAAGATCAAAGAAAACGATATATTCACCAAGTGTAGTTTCTAAATGTGGTTCCACGTCGTCATATATCATCGACGAAAAGTGTGAGTTAAATTATTAACCTCACAAATTAATTAGTTTTAATTTATAATATCATAAAAGCTTTGTGTTCTTGCAAAAGTTTTTAATAATTTTACAAACATGACATCTTAAATGGATGTAAATGTATATTCAACATCGCCGATTTTAAATTATTTTAATGTTATTTTTGGATTCAGGGAAATACGATTGGTGTTGATACAAAACTGAATATCCACATTATTTGGATCGATTAATTTACAGCAATTTATAAGTGTTGATTTGTGAATAATCTTTTTCAAAGATCACCCGCAAAAATAAAAAAAAAATAAAGCAAAAATATGCAACAAATATAAAAATACTCGTTTGATCCTCAAATTGTAAATCATAAAAACTACAAAAAATTCTGAAATTAAAAACAAAAGTTAAAAATAAAAAATATAGTCAAAATTAAATTGTAAAAATAAACCAAATCGATTCACTCTTCTCACAAAATCAACCATAATTACCTATAATCGATTCAATTATACAAATATAAAATAAATCAATATATATATATATATATATATATATATATATAAAAAATTTATTTTTTTTATATATATATATATATATATATATAATAATTATATATGTATATTATAATAATAATTGCATTTTTTTTCTTTTAGTACAGTTTGTATCAATTTTCATTGACTAATAAAGATAGTTCAGTAAAATTGTTTAACTCATTGAATTATTAACTTTTTACTTTTTTTTAATCCTTCTAAAGAACTTAAATATCGTTATTAATATGTTGTTAATAAGAACACATTTTGGATTCCCTAAAAAACGTCCATTAATTGAACTTGAATAAAAAAACACATGTCTAATTAATTCCTAAAACCAAAAACTTAACAACACTAAATTAGTGTCCTATTTAATAGTTTTTAAAATATTAAACATAATATTATATAATTACAAGATAAGGGGCGAAATAAAATACATAAATATTAATATAGTCCTCTCATTTAATCAAAATTAAAATTAAATTACGAGATATAATACACATAGATACAGACATACATACACACACAGACACACAGACACACACATACAAACAAACACACAGAGACAGACACATATACAGAGAGACACAAACACACACACACAGGGAAACATAGACACCCAAACATAGACACACAAACACACACAAAGAAATAGATATATAGACACACACACAAACAGACATAGAAAGACAAACACACACAGACACATAAATAGACACACACACACAGAGATAGACAAACACAGATATACACAACCACACACATAGACACACACATAAACACAGACACAGAAACACACACAAACACACAGACACACACATAGACAAACAAACACAAACACACACACACAACCACACAGACACACACAGACAAACTTACACACATAGACACACACACACACACATACACATACATATACACACATAGACACACACAGACACACACAAAGACAAATACACACAAATAAACACACAGACACACAGACACAAACAGACATACAGACACACAGAAACACACACACACACACACGCTCACACTGACACACAAACACACACACACACACACACAAAGAGATGCACACAAACACACACATATACATAGACACACACATACACATACACATAGCACACACGGACACATACACACACAAACATAGAGAAACACAAACACAAAGACACACAAACACACACAGACACACATATACATAGACACACACACACACACAGATAGACATACATATAACACACACAGAGACACAGACACAGAGAAACACAGACACACACACATACACAAAGAAACACAAACACACACATAGACATACAAACACACATAGAGAGAGAGAGACACACACACACACAGAGAGAGAGAGAGAGAGAGACATAGTGTACACACACACACCCAAAGGAATCAGCGAACATGTGTTCAGGTTTTGATTCACACACACACCCAAAAGAATCAGCGAACATGTGTTCAAGTTTTGATTCACTCGCTTAGTTTCATCCAATTCACTTGCACAATCTAACGTAAATTAAAATAGAGAACCTTCAACTCACGTGAAGTTATTTTTCCATCACATAATACATACCAGACAAATTATAAAATGTTAGAAATTTCAACTTATAAAATGTTGAAATTTCAAATGAAGCCCATATAATATCCAAAAGTTAATGTCACATAGATAATAAGAGTAATAGATTTGAACCAAGCCTTAATTGGACATCACAACAAACATTCCAATACAATCATATTGCCTTTTAAAATAACCAATTAAGTACAAATGGTTAAGGTCTTCTCAAACCATTAAGTATACATCTGACTCTACTGTTTGCCCGATTAATTAAAACACTTAAATATGCAAACATTTTCTCATAAAAAATAAACTTTTCAAACTACTGTTACCATTAACAATGCAAAACCATAAAACTGATCACCAAGATTCATGCAAAGCAATCCTAACCGAAAAATTAGAAGAAAATCATAAATGAAAACCTAACTACTTGATTGTATACTTCATTACATAACCTATGTGATGTAAAAAAAAAAGTCCTCAGAAAGGAACGTTTTTATATAAAAAATAAACATTGTTTACAAATAATATAAGGAATAGTGCAACAGACAACTTAATTGCAAACCACGTACCAATGTTTCCAACCAAAATATAAACACAATATGGACAACAGCAAAATAATTGTTTCCAAGTATATCACGAAATGTATTAATTTAGTTGTCAAAATATGAAACTTAATCAGCATCTAATATTTTTCAAAAGTCTAATTCTGTATATGAAATATCTAATACTAAGGAATGTACTAAAAAACTAACACAAAATATCTTACATTACTATGACGTGATTCCTTTAATACAAATAAACTTACACACAATTAAAACACTATATTAACAAATTAATATTTAATTATTAAAATTAAGCATTACTTTATACACATATATATTAATTTTACTATTAAAAATTTACCCAACTTATAAAAAGAAAGAAACAAAGCAAAGATGCCTCTCTTCTATCCTATGGCAGTACAATAACATCTCTTATAGACTTTTCAGTTTTCATTGTCACACGTGTCTAAAAATTTTACAGCCTTTTATTTAGACAGCTTTCAATAAAGTATGTATAATATCACAAAAAATATTTATTATGATATTAATTTTAAATTTGTTGAGTTACATATTAATTTTTACTATAAAAATAATTATATATTAATATTAAATTTTTTAATAGAAATATAAAATGATTATTAAAAATCAAATTTATGTTTAACTACATTAATAATTAATAAAATTTAAATGAAATTAGTAAAATTAAAATTATTATACTAAAACTTAATATTTTTCATATTATACTAAAAACAAAATATAACAATATTTATTTACGGAGTTAACTATTTATTTTTTTTAGACATTAAATATTATCATGTACGTTCTTTTTGTCACATACGAATTCATGACCAAAGGGATAGACAGTAAATAAGTGTACAGTCCAACATCATATTTAATTAGAAATGTCTTAGCATTAAAAATTAAGTTGAAAAAAATATTTTCAAATATAATATGAATGATAAATGTTTTCTATTAGAATCAAACTTAAACAATTTAACAGATGGAGTAATATAAGAATGAAATTTGAAAAATGTTATCTGAAATGCATTTTATTGAATAAAATAGATGATGTGTGTATTGTGGGAAAATGAAAGGTGCGTGGTTTTCAGTGGGTGGTTGCAGCTGCTTAGAGATAATGTGGGGTGCCATTATCACAACACAAACTCTTCTATTACTACTCTTTCTCACTCTTCAATTAAACCAAATTTCAATTTTCATACTATTCAACCACTGTTAAACTATTGTTTTTAAACTCTTTTTAATCATTATAACCACAAAAAATGCTGTCAAATTTGGAACATGTAATAACGGTCATTTACTCACAAAAAGGTCTTCTTTAGTTGTCAACCACCATTTCATTTTACTGTGTAACATGTCATAATTAATGAGACCATAGGTCTATGCTAAACTTTCAAAATACAAATATAATTAAAATTAAAATTTCTGTTGGGAAACGTGTTTCCCTTTGTTGCAGAATAAAACAAACTTACTGTACCACCACAAAAACTGTGGTCACCAAAGGAGTTCGGGTTCTCGTTGTCGTTGTGGCTGATGGGTGTGAAATTGGAATTTGCTTGCTCTTATTAAATAAAAGAAGTTTAAAATATTTATCTAGTTTTATTTTTTACTAAAATCCCAATTAAGTGTACATGTGTAATAATTAGGTCTATTTTGAATATTAATAATATTAAGTATGTGTCATGTATCAGTTTCGTATAGTAACACATGTCAAGTCAATATCTCAATCTTAATTTAATTCTTATATTTGTTATTTTAATTCCATTTTAGTCTCAAATGTTTTTAGAATATTTTAATTTCATCACCTCCAAAATAAAATCAAATTTAACTTTTATATAAATATTATAATGATATTTTTATTAAATATTTTAACAATATTAAGATTATTTATATTTTGTTTTGAAATTGTAAACATATTTATTTTAACTTGTTATAAAATTGTTTTAAAAATTTACATTTGAATTTATAAAATTGTTATTTTTAAACCAACTATAACATTTGTATAGAAATTATTGATATATAATATTATACAAATAATTGAAATACAAATTTATCAATCTATATATTTAAAATTTTAAAATAAAATTTAAAAAAGGTTTAAAGTAAAATACAAATTTAAATAAACTTAATATTGTTAAAAATATGTAATAGAAATATCACTTTTAATAAAAATTTCATTATGCCATTTATATAAAAGTAAAATTTAGTCTCAATTTGGGAAATGAAATCGAAAACTATATAAGAAATTTAGGATTAAAATGGAATCAAAACAACAAATATATGGACCAAAATGAGATTAGGACAATGACTTGACATGTGTTATCATACTGACTTCACACATGGCACAATACTGACAAGACACATGATAAAAGAATTTAAAAAAAAATTGAAAAATTAAAAATTAAAAAATAAAAAAAACGAGGAGTTGACACGTGGCACATGCTTAATCTGTTAATACCATACTAACATGATGGACCTAATTGTTACACATTTTTAAAAATATAGACCTAATTGAGACTAATAAAAATCTGAGGACCTATTTGAGATTTAGGTACAAAAGGAGAACCAAGAGAGTATTTTAACCTAAAAAATATGTATGAAAACAACTTGGAGAAATTAAATAAAAATGTAATTCTTCATTTATATTAGGATTATTAGGGATAATAACTAGGATGACAAATAAATCGGTTTTCTTAGATATACAACTAGGTATGGAAACATGGGTGTCATGTAAATGTCCAAAAAATGGGTAATACACTTTTTTTTTCTTCTATCTTTTAATAGTTTGACTTATTCTATATCCAGAAAATCTCCTCACTTACTTGTCTTCTTATCACAATTTTGATTACATATTTTTTTATTTGTGCAACTATGTTCAAACTTTGTATTATTAAATAGTTCTTAGGCATTTGATTATTTTTACTCCTTTTTAGTATTTTTGTTTATTGTTTACTTTGTTTTTTTAAATGAGAATGTTTGACTTGCTCGATTTAAGTGTTTAACATGTAATATACTTCCTTTTTAATATTTGTAAATTTTTCTCACATCTCTAAGATACTTTCTATTTTACCATAACATTAATTATAATATATTTTTCTTTGTTTGTAATTTTGTTAGATGGTATATAAAATTATCTTAGGATACACATTTGATCATTTTTACTTATTTTTAATATTTTTATTTATTGTTTTTATTATGTAAAATATTACTTTAACAATTTTTTATATGATTATTTTTATTTCTTAGCTCATTCTCATAAATATAATTCACTACCCAAATTTTATGAAGACCTCTCATTTCATATAGTTGAATAGTTTAATGTTAAGCTGAAATATCTATATATAAATTCAAATTATTATTAGTTTAATTTTTTTATATGTGATTTCAATTAGTATATTATAATTTTTATTAATATATAAGAAAAGTGAGTTGGTTATTATTTAGAGAAATAAAATAAAGAGATATTTGAAATATTTTTAAATTTTATTACTTGTTTTCTTTTTATAATTCAAAAAAAGATTAACTTTATCAACTTTATTTTATTTAAATTTTCAAAATTGATGGATATTTTGATTATTGTCAAATTTTATTTATTTGTGATTGCATAATATTTTTATAATTATTTCCTTTTCATTCAATTGTTATTTGATAATCTAATTTAAAATTTATAAATATTTGATGTTTAAATATTTTTTGATATTAAGTATTTGATAATATCATTTTTTTCTTAATTTTTTATAAAAAATAATTACTTGATAATTAAAATAGTAAAAAGGAAAATATAAATAAAGGTATATTATCTAATAAAAATCAAGATGAGATAAAATTTCATATATTTATTAAGTATAAAGACGGAAATAAGTATAAAATTTTATTTTAAAAATAAAGATGAGATAATGAAACTTGTTTTCCACCATTCCCACCACCCGGTAATAAGATTATAGTACAAACTTAGTACTAGTTCCGTCAATATAATTCATTCAATTACCCGTTTGAATTTAGGTGGAGTATTTTAAAAAAAGTATTCCCGTTTGTTTTGTAGTATTTGAGAATATATAATATATATATATATATATATATATGAATTTTAATAGTTTAAAATTGATAAAATACTTTAGTGTTCAAAACAGATAAACAAATGTATAAAGTATATTAATATAGTCTTACAAATGATAGGACTATATAAATATATCAATTATACAAACTAAACATTTCTAACTCTAAACACAAACTAACCACTTATAACAGCTTCACACTGAGATCTCCTTCTGACCTAAAAGATGGCTCCTCAACCTTTAGAGGTGCCTATGAAACTGCAACCACCATTGTTCCCACCGATTAGGTGATCATCGCAAAGAAAAACAAACAACACAAAAAAAGGGTAAGCTAATGACTCTTAAAGAATTTTCTCAAACGGTATAATATTGATATACATAACAACTACAAACAAGCAGATATTCACACACACACACACACACACATATACATACATGCATTGAGGTCAGATCTAATCAATTTTTGTACTTGTAGTAACATCTCATACTCTGCAGAACCACAAATTAAGAGTGAACACTCTACTGCATACAAGGTCAGTCCGTTACCACCCATGGTCAAGGAAAAATCCTAGGCTAGGACCTCCTACTTCTCTCACCACATACTCCATTCCTCTCTACTTGAGAATTTGAATGATTATTAGAGCGTCAGAATAACTACCAAGGCAATCCTTACTTCAATGCATACACAACCAAAACCACTGTTAATCCTCCTTAGGTTAGCATCAATTGTAAGACCCATGAATTTAATTAAATAAATAAATAAATAATTAATAAATGAGAGTAGTGGGAGCCTCTATGGCATTAAATGTTGATTGTTGTGATGTGGAATAGTACTAGCTCAAATGATTGAGAGTACTTGGTTGTGTTTAAAGGACTTGGGTTCGAGTTCTATGTATGTCATTTGTTTGTTATTTTAGTTGTGTATTGTTTTTAAAAAATATGTTGGTTGTGGTGCATGATATTATATTCTTAAATGAGTAAAAATCATCACGAAACATGAATGAGTTGAATGGTTGTGCATTGATTTGACGCTAGGCGACACATGTGCGCCAACCCAACTTTTTGGGTTTTCTATGAAGGGCTTGGCAGTGATGAACACTCGCTAGGCGACCCAAGCCAAGTTTACTGATTTTAGAATTTTAATACTTCTAGGTTGATTATGATCGGGAAAAAAGGTATTGACTTTATTGTTTGATGGTGGGGAGGATAGAATTGTTGAATTTAGTGTCATTGGATGCTAAATTATGGAATTTTATGAACACTTGTATTAGGGTTTGGAAAAATTTGGGGGTTTTAGGTTATAATATTAAATCAATGTATGAATTTGAGAAAGAATGGATATGTTCATGTTTAATTTGATGACAAGGGACTGGATGCATGATTTGGTGGTTGGGTTGAGAAATTAGGCGTAAAAAGGGGCATTATGAGAATGAGGGTTCCTGTAGTAGGGGCAACAAAAACTAGGATTTTTCCCAGTACTGATGCACCGCCTGACGGGGAGCAACTTGACGCCAAGAGACAGTGGAGAACGCAAAGGTTGTGTTGCGTTCTGGGCCTTGTGGATGCGAGGGTGCATTCTATTGGATGGTTGAGAGAAAATGGATCATAAAACTAAAAGAGAAATTTGCTATTTTGAATACCTTCGAGGTTAGAAAGATAAGCATGATTAAAGGAGGTGTATAGGGATTACACGTTTTAATGTGTTAATATCACAGGGACAGTGGGGTTGAGTTATAAAAGGGTGCAGTGGTTGGTTTAAGTTATGTAGAGGTAGGATACCTTAGTCCTTGGATAACTTGTAAGCAATTTGATCTTACTTGTGAATGAATGAGTATGTGAAATGTTGGAGGGTAATACATTGTGTTATAATAGAGGTTAGGTGTAAGGCTCAATTGTTTCTGCCCTTTTATTTTATAGGTTGTCCAATCTTGTGGGCCTAAAGGGGTTGGCCCAATTCGATTTCTGACCTAAAGTACCCAAACCCTAATTTGTGCTCACTTTTCGTAAAAACAGATCCCTCATATTCCTTGAGCTGCTGCTGCCGCCTTTGCTAGGGTTCCATAGCGTGACCAGTCTCACGTTCAGCTTGACCATTTTGGCTCACATAAGTATTCCCAACCCACACTTTTCCATCTCTGGTCCTGTTCCCGTGAGTAGTGTTAGAGCTTCGGTATTAAACACCCTCTGTTCACTTTTCCAGCTCCGTAATCTTCTCCTAGGGTTGTGGTGTTCCGTTGTTCGGTGTCGAGGTCTTAAGACTAGCTCATTTGGGAAGTTAGGAATTTTTGTTCAAGTATGTTTCTTACATGTTTTGCCACTGTTTTATGCTTTGTACGGGTATGGTGCCTTTGCGAAATATTAAATGCATGTATGCTGTTGTTTGGGGTGTGGTTGGATGATTGTGCAGGGTGATCAGTGACGAGACCTGACGATCTCGCCCAGGTGACCAGGCCTCACCCAGGCGAGACTTGTAGAGACAGACCCAGACTCGCGCTCGAGCTCTCGCTCAGGCAGAGAACTTTCGTTTGAGCGAGACACCATCTCGCTTAGGCGAGAGAGGCTCGCCTAAGCGAGGACGCGTGGGGGTTTGAGGTTTGTTGCTGTAGGCATAGCTCAGGCGAGGAAGCCTTTCTTTTGGGCGAAGGACATACTCGCCCAGGTGAGTAGCGGCTCGCTTAAGCGAGAATCCGCGAGCCTCGTAGGGTTTCCCTAATGACAGTCTTGCCTAAGCGAGACCTTGTGGCTTGAGCAAGACTGGCACGAGATTACTTTATATAACTTTACCTTTTATGTTGTTGGGGCCTTAAGGGTATGTTTGGCTTGTTATGCTTTACCTTGGGGTATGAACTGGATGAATTGAGTGACCTTGTATAAGTGAGAGAGAATTATGATTCATGAGTCTTAATATGAGGTGAACATGTTGTTTGTATGGGGTGATTCATGGAATTTGAAACGATGGATTTGGTATGGCTTTGACATGGGATATGAGGGAATGTGGATCAATAAATGTGGCATGGTGCTGGTAGGAAATACAAGTGAGAATGGAATTGTGAAGGTTGTCATGATATATATATATATATATATATATATGTATATATATATGTATATATATATATATATATATATGTGTGTATGTATATATATATATATATATATATATATGTATATATATATATATATATATACATATATATATATATATATATATATATATATAT